>OGIG01000533.1_pt1 | contig 34969 bp, 38 predicted proteins | sample 1571601 | NCBI WGS metagenome assembly OGIG01 (sample SAMEA2581953, study PRJEB24529) | metagenome | biome: Human gut stool | place: China | collected 2011 | reverse complement strand
TTCCAAAAGCAGTTCTGTATTTGTAGCCGCTACATAAGTGCCTTTTCCATGTACTATAACCGTAAAACCCTCACTTTCCAAATTGTCGTAAGCTTTTTTTACAGTTAAAGCACTTATTTTTAGTTCCTTAGAAAGTGTACGGACAGATGGAAGATTGTCGTTTTCCTTTAGTTCCCCGTTGCGTATGAGCATTTTAATCTGGTCAACAATCTGTTCATATATGGGAACCATTAGGGAAGTATTGATTATAATTTTCATTCTTTATATCCTTCCTTCTTTTCTTGATAACAGTATATAACAGTTACAAACTGTTGTCAAGTGTTATATAGTGTTTATTTTAAATTTTCTTTTGAAATTAAAAACATGCAAATCAATATAGAAATGCATGTTAAAAAATATAGTATTCTATTGTAATTCCTTTAACGCAAGCAGGTGTTTCATGGATTGTTTCTAATATCCTTTTGTTGGGGAAACTCCGTTCTCCCATCGGGAAACGGTTTTGTTGGTCACGCCAAGCTTTTCTCCGAGCTGCTCCTGCGTCAAGCCTTTATCTTTCCGCAGGGCAGCTATAAATTTTCCTATCTTTATTTGATCCATTTTTATGTACCTCCGAAGAAAAGTATAGCACGGCTTTCGCAAAAACTCTTCCCCACAAACAGCGAATGTGTTGCCCACAAGCAGCGAAACACATTTTTATTTTAAAATTTCATTTTGATTTTTTCTCAAAGGCATTAGTAATTGCAATGACAGCGGGAAATATTACGCCTGCAACGACCCAAATTATCCAACTCTGTCCCCAATTATTTGATGACAGGCTGTACCCCAAATAAACTGCCGTTGCAATCACCCAATACGCTGTATAGATGGCTCCCGAAAAGGACGGTTTTTCTTTGTTCTCTTTAGAATATTCGCCCTCTTGCAACAGCTTTTCATAGCTTGCCCATATAATGCCCGTCTTGATAAAGCAAATCACGCCTACTCCCGCAATGAGAAATGAAAGTGAAAGCATAATCGTTAGAAACAGGTCGTTATCAGCATCAATTATTGCTCCGACAAAAAGAGGAATTAGGGCAGTAACGCACAAACAAGCTCCCGCAATATTATGTTTCGTGTGCAAATCCTTGTATTGCGCTTTGCGCTCTTTCACCATCCCACTCACGCCATACTCAGTTTCAAATTTTTCTTTTAAAATTAATGTTTCTCTACAAAATCTTAATCCTTTTTCAGTTAAAAAAAGTATCTTATCTCTAGAGTTTACATTTTGATTCTCTATAATAATATATCCTCTTTCAATTAATCCTTTTGCACATTTATGAGCTCCTTGACGTGATATTCCAATTATTCTTCCCAATTGTGCTACTGTTAATTTTTCTCTCTCTACTAATGCTAGCATATATGATTCTGTGTCACTTACACTTTCTTCTCCCATTTCTATCCAAGTTTCAATAACCATTTTTCTAAGCTTCGCATGTTTCTCACTTAATAAATCTATTATATTTAAATTTTCAAGATATGTACTCATCTCAAATCTCCTTATCCTTTTATTAGTACCTATATTATATATCTTTATAAAAAAAATTAAAACATATATGTAATGATGAAGGAATATGTACAATATGCGGAAATAAAGTAGCAACATCTGGTTTAATATATAAATTAAATGAAGATAAGAAAAGTTATTATGTTTCAGAGTATATTGGAATAGATATAGACATAATAATACCAGCTAAATATGACGGACTATATGTAACAAGTATAGGAGATTCTGCATTTTCTAATTTTATTGGTCTAACAAGTATAGAAATTCCAAATAGTGTTACAAGTATAAAATATGGTGCATTTTCAGGATGTATTGGTTTAACAAGCATAGAAATACCAGATAGTGTTATTACTATAGAATCTTTTGCATTTAGTGGATGCATAGGCCTGACAAGGGTAGAAATACCAGATAGTGTTACTATCATAGGAGCTTTTGCATTTAGTGGATGCACGGGCTTAACAAGTATAGAAATACCAAATAGTGTTACAAGTATAAGATATTTTGCATTTTCAGGATGCACAGGTTTAACAAGTTTGGAAATTCCAGCCAGTGTGATAAATATCGAAGATTCTGCATTTAGCGGATGCCAAAATTTAACAAGTATAATAGTAGATAAGAAAAATCAAAAATATGATTCAAGAAATGACTGTAATGCCATAATAGATACACAAACCAATGCATTAATAATGGGATGTAAAAATACTATAATTCCTGAAGATATTAAAAGTATAGGAGTTGATGCATTTTACAGATGCACAGGCTTAACAAGTATAAAAATACCAGATAGTGTTAAAACTATAGGAACGCGTGCATTTAATGGATGTACAGGCTTAACAAGTATAGAAATTCCAAGTAGTGTAACAATTGTAGACTATTTTGCATTTGATGATTGTGACAACATTTCATATAATATATATGATAATGGTAAATATTTAGGTAATACAGAAAACCCATATTTGGTAATTGTAGGGGTAACGAATAACACAACAGAATCTTTTTCTATTAATCCTAATACAAAGTTAATAGGTGGCGGTGTATTTTCAAAATGCAGAAATTTAAAAAGTATAGAAATTCCTGATGGTGTGACAAGTATAGGAGTTTCTGCATTTAATTGGTGCGGAAGTTTAAAAAGTATAAGAATACCAGATAGTGTAACAAGTATAGGTAACTCTGTATTTAGTGGTTGCACAAGTTTAAAAAGTATAGAAATACCAAATAGTGTAACAAGTATAGGTGACTCTGCATTTAGTGGTTGCATAGGTTTAACAAGTATAATAATCCCAAATAGTGTGACAAGTATGGGTGATGAAGTATTTAATATGTGCAAGGCTATAACAGTATACTGTGAAGCGCTAGAAAGGCCAAGTGGATGGTCTGAGTGGTGGAATTATAGTAATTATGGCAATTGCAATGTAGTATGGGGATATAAAAAGAATTAATAAATAGTTGTAATTATAAAACACCTGTTTTCATTGACAGGTGTTTATTGCTAGATAACTTATACAATCTTATTTTTGCTCCAATTATAATTAATGCCTATAATAAAACAGTGTATTTGAAATTAATTAAAAAAGTTATGTAATGGCATTCATTAATTAAAAATGTTATAATATAGAAAAGGTATGAGGTAATAAAAAATGAAAATAGTACTTGCATCAGGTTCGCCAAGAAGAACCCAAATATTATCACTTGCTCATATAGAACATATTGTAATACCTTCAACTTGTGTTGAAGTAATTGATAAAGGTTTAAAGCCAATTGAAGTAGTAGAATCATTATCATTACAAAAAGCTAAAGATGTAGCTAGAAATAATAAAGATGCACTTGTAATAGGTGCAGACACTATTGTTACAATTAATGGTAAAATACTTGGTAAACCTCATAATGAAGAAGAAGCAATTGAAATGTTAACCACATTAAGCAATACTACTCATCAAGTAGTAACAGGGGTAACATTTATATACAACGATATTATTAAAACTATTCATGAAATTACTGAAGTTACTTTTTCAAAGTTATCTACTGAACAAATAAAGACATACATAAATGAAGAGAACGTTTATGATAAAGCCGGTGCCTATGCAATTCAAGGTACATTTTGTAAATACATTACAAAAATAAATGGTGATTATTATAATGTAATGGGTTTGCCAGTCGCAAGAGTTTATAAAGAAATAGAGGGGTATAAAAATGAAATACAATAAACAATTGTTTGACAATATTCAAAAGGAGTACAATCAATTACTAGAACTTGCAGAATTTATTTATGACCAATTATTAAACGATCAAACAGATAATAAAAGGTATGAGACACTATCTAATTTAGATTTATATGTTCAAGGCTTATTAGCTAATATAATTTTAGATAATGATCCTAAAAATCCTGCTTTATTTAATATGATGAAGAAATTAACTAAATATGATAACTTCTATCAAGGTATCAATTTAGATGATTGGTTTCACGAAAAAGATAAGGTATTAAAAAACATAACTAAGAAAATTAATCAAGCGACTTCTGAAACTCCAAAAATGCTTCAAATTTCAGCTCAAATGGACAAGAAATCGCAAAGAACTGAATTAGCTTATCAATTATTAGAATCTATTATAAGTTTGTTAATTACAGTTATACCTGAACAAGAATCTTATGAAGATGTTGAAGAATCAATAATAAATAAATATTTGAAGAAAATATATGATAATTTAAAATAAAATCCTTATTCGGTTCATCCGAATAAGGCTTTTTGTTATAAACTATTTACATAAAGTTTAATTAATTTGTATGTGTTTTCTAAACCATGTTTATGTGTTCTTTCCATTCCGTGTGATGCATGAATGCCTGCACCAATTAAAGCACACTTAATATCGTTTCCACCTCTAAGAGCTGCTGAACCATCAGAAGAATAGAAAGGATATATATCTACGGCATAGTTTAAATTATTTTCTTTTGCAAGGTTTATTAATTTAGTCGTCATCATATAGTCATAAGGTCCAGAACCATCTTTTGCGCAAATAGAAACCATTTCTTCTGTACAAGTCAAATCAAGGCCAACACAACCCATATCAACTACTAAAATTTCTGAAACATTTGGAATGCTTGAGCACCCATGTCCTACTTCTTCATAAGTGGTAAATGCAAATAATAAAGTACAATTTGGAACAGTAGCAGTTTCCTTTAATTCTCTTAGATATTCAAGAAGTAAGAATGCACTTGCAAGGTCATCAAGGAATCTTGTTTTTACAAAGCCAGTTTCAGTGTATTCAAATTTAGGATTTATAGAAATATAATCTCCAACTTGAATACCAAGTTTTGTAACATCATTTTTACTATACACTAATTCATCAATTCTTACATACATATTTTCTGCGTCACGTTCTTTAGAACGAGCATCTTTATAAACGTGAACACTTGGAGATGTAGATAGAATAGTTCCAGAATAAGTTTTACCACTACGTGTATGGATTAAACAATATTCACCATCATAAGTGTTTAGTAAAGGACCACCAATTTGTGTGAACATAATTTTACCATCATTACTGATACTTCTTATCATTAGTCCTAGAGTATCAATATGGGCACTTATTGCCATTTTATAATCAGATTTCCCTTTTACTTCAACAAATAAATTTCCTTTTTGGTTATAAAAAGGTTTATACCCCATATCTTCAAGATATTGTTTGATATAAGTTGAAAGATTAAAAGTATATCCTGAAGGACTAGGTATTGATGTAAGTTTTTTTAATAACTCAATATTTAATTCCATTATTTAGTTTTTCCTTTCTCTAATGCAAGTTTATAGATATCTTCTAAATCACTTTTATCGAAGATATATTTGTTTCCACAAAAATGACAAACAGTTTCTTGAGGTTTATTCTCGTCAATCATTTCTTTGATTTCATCTGCACCCAAAGAAAGAATACCATTTGCAAAACGTTCTTTACTACAAGTACATCTAAATTCTAATGGTACTTCATCAAGTATTTCAACATCATCTACAATGTTATATATGATATCTTTAGGTTCATAACCAGAAGAAAGCATTTCGGAAACAGTTGGAATAATTGCTAACTTTTTTTCAATTTTTTCGATAACTTCTTCAGGAGTATCGGGTAATAGTTGAATTATAAATCCTCCACTCGCAACTGCCTTGCTATCTTCATTAACTAAAACTCCTAAACCAACAGCAGATGGTACTTGTTCACTTACATTAAAGTAATATGCGAAATCTTCAGCCATTTCACCACTAATGATTGGAGTAGAGCCTATAAATGGTTCTTTTAATTTTAAGTCTTTTATAACGTTTATGAATCCTGTTGTACCTATGGTTTGTTTTGCGTTTAATCTAGCATCAGAATATTCAAAATGACAATGTGGGTTTTCTGCATAACCCCTAATATGACCATGTGCATCACTGTCAACAATAATTCTACCAATAGGTCCATCACCTTCAACTTTGATTGTTACGGTTTCATCTAACTTTAACATTGAGCCCATCATAGCTCCCATACTTAAAACTCTTCCTAAAGCATCAAGAGCACTTGGGTAATAACTCAAACGATCACCTATTTCATTTAATACATTTTTTGTTGATACCGCATATACTCTAACTGATTTATCATAAGCAAGAGCTCTTATTACAACATCATTCATTTTATCACCTCAATTATTATTATATATAATTAGTATAACACATTTTAGTTAAAGTAACAAAAATAAAACATAAAAAAGTATTTTTAATTTAACTAAATATCTTTAATTGACAAAACTATAATAGTTAGTTATAATAGTTATAGAAAGCAAGAGGTATACGTATGAATATTTATGAAGACTATCGTAATTACATTGATGAATGTGATGAACTAATTGAAATGTTAAAAGAAAAGGGAGCTTCTGTTTACTATGCTATATCCGATGTTTTGAAAGTTACTGAATATATATATAATGAATATGAAAAAAATCAAAAACTAGATGAAGATTTAGAAGAAATATTTGATATTGGATATGGCTTTTTAGCCAATGTATTAGCTGATATGAAAACATATTATGAAGATGCATTTGATAAGAACAAAGATGTCTTTGAACAATATAGTGAATTATTATTGTATTCAATTCTCATTGAAGATTTCAAATCTTATATGTATAGTGAAGAATTAATGAATGATGAATATGAAGAAAAGCTTAATCAATTATTAAATAAATTAGATAGTATATTTACAAATAAAAAACCTATTCCTAATGGCTTAGTAGAACAAATTGATGCGACATTAAGTGATATGGGAATTCATAATTCAGACTATCGCCCCGCTTATTCCGTTTTTCAAATGATTGCGGAAGAATTAAACTTAATATAAAGAAATTATATAATTGCTTGCGTCAATAAAAACGCTATGTTATAATGAAGTTGAGTTTGGGGGGATTAGAAAATAAACCTCTCTGATTCGAGAGGTTTTTATATTTTAAGGAGGGTAGAAATGAAAAAAATAATTACTATAATATTTATAGTATTCGCTGCATTTTTAATAAGCAGTTGTGAAAACGATGAAAATAAAAGCGACTATGTATCAACTTTCTCTCTAATTGAAACAGGTGAATATATGGGTCATTGTTATCTATTAGTTAAAAAAGAAAACAATGGAGAAACTTTAAGTACAGAACCAGTGTATGATGGAAAACTGGCAATAGATTTTATTACTGCAAAAGAATATGAAGAGGGCGAATGGAAAAATGTTATTGCCGGTTATTCTATGGATGGTAGAGAAGACTATTATTCAATTAAAATTGTGGCAACAAGAAAAATTTCCGAGGTAGCGAGTACTATAGACATCAATGGATTTAATATGTATAATATTTCTAATAAGGATAATAGAAATAATAATGAAAATGTTCGCAAATTTTCAAACGGAAGCATAACCTTTAGAAAAGATACGGAAATTGTTAAAAACAAAACACATAATTATGCACCTTGCGTTAAAATAGAATTTTATGTAGGCCCAGAATACATTAACGATGTTAGGTGTGAAAGATATGTACAATTTATATTTGTGAAGGTGATCTAATGAAAAAATTAATTACAATTTTAGCAATAATTATGAGCTGTTTTATAATAACATCATGTGACGAGAAAGAAGAAAAAATAAAATCTACTTCAAATAGTCAATCAATATGGGCAGGTGTATACAGCTTCACTGAATATGATGATGATGGGAATGCTCTTTATAAAGCACAATTAACCGTGACTAAACTTACTGATGAAGAATTTTTGAAGAGTGGACCAAATGGTGTTGTTGAAGATGATTCAAAATCTGAAAATAATGAAAAAATTAAATTTGAGTTGAAATTAATTTATAGTGATGGAAAAGAAGAAGAAATTGATTTAGGAATTATAAAAAATGAATCTGAATTTGAAAGTCTATATTATACTGTAGGTGCAAGATACGTAAGTGACAAGAATTTTTACATTGCGCATGCATTTAATATGGCATATGAATTACAACCAATTCCGGAAATGCTTGCAATTGTATCAAAATCAGAAGAATTTAGCAAATATGAAGGAATATACATACACGAATACTAAAAACAAAAGAGCTTAGTTTTTGACTAAACTCTTTACTTTTTTACTTGTTGTATAATTTATTTGGATCAAAAACGATTCCGCAATCATTTTGATCATACATTTTACCTAGAGTATAACAATAACTATTGTATTTTTCAAAGTTATTAAATGTAACTTTTTTAGCAATTTTCATATTAATTGTACTAGCGACATTCAAAAACTCAAGAACTCGCTTCCTTGGTACTAAGGTACCTGCTCCATGACCTAGTAATATATATTTAAACGGAAGTTTTAAAGTACGATTTAACATATCTATATATGTTTGAACAGTGGTTGACTCAGGCAAAAACATCCAAACAAAAGGACATGTTGCATCAGTTACTACCAGAATATTCTCTTCCTTAATATATATACCGATACTTCCTTGTGTATGACCTTCCATAGGAATAATTTCACAATTGATATTGCCTAAATCAATAGTTGTGTAGTTTTTGATAACTTTTAAATTACCCGCTCTTTTTGATAAAAATAATTTTTCATCGAAGTTAGTTGGTAAAACATTTGCATTTATCGCGTTAGCTAATTCACTTTTACGCCATTCATAACTATTATATTGTTTACATAATTCTAAATCTAATTCATTTATATATACTTCTTCAAATTGATAGTTTCCTCCAGTATGATCCATATGACCATGACTTGCAATAACAACTAGTGGTAAGTTGGTATAATTTTTAATTAAACTAGGTAAATCACCAATTCCATAACAAGTGTCGATTAACATTGCTTTTTCTTTACCAATAATTAAAGTGCATAATACTCCAAGGGGATCTTTGAATTGATAGATATGATCATTTATTTGAAAAGTTTTAAAATACATATATACCTCACTATAATATGATATAAAACAAAATAGGCTTTTAAAGCCTATTTATTACGTAAATGTGGGAATAAAAGCACATCACGGATTGTGTCTGTACCTGTAAGTAACATTACAAGTCTATCAATACCAATACCGATACCACCAGTTGGAGGCATACCGTATTCTAGTGCTTCAATGAAATCATTGTCCATATCGTTGGCTTCATCATTTCCAAGTTCACGTTCTTTTAATTGGTTAATGAAACGTTCTTTTTGGTCAATTGGGTCATTTAATTCTGTATAAGCATTAGCATATTCTTTACCATTAATGAATAATTCAAAACGATCGGTAAATCTTGGATCTTTTGGATTTTTCTTAGTTAATGGGCTAATTTCAATTGGATGACCATATAGAATTGTTGGTTGAATTAAAGTTTTTTCAACATATTCTTCAAAGAATAAATTAATAATATGACCAATTGATTGTTCATGCTTTGGAACTTCAATATTGTGTTCTTTTGCAAGTTTTAAAGCAACATCTAAATCAGTTATTTCAAAGAAGTTGATACCTGTTTGTTCTTTAATAGCGTCAACCATATGAACACGTTTAAATGGAGCTTTAAGTGATATTTCTTTTCCACAATATGTAATTTCAGTAGTATGTAATAAATCCATTGCAAGTTTGCTGATTAATTCTTCAACAAGTTGCATCATATCAGATAAATCACCATAAGCAAGGTAAGCTTCTACAGTAGTAAATTCAGGGTTATGAGTAGCATCCATACCTTCGTTTCTAAATAATCTGCCAATTTCATAAACGGCTTCCATACCACCAACGATTAAACGTTTTAGATATAATTCTGTCGCAATACGTAAATAGAAATCCATATCAAGTGCATTGTGATGAGTTATGAAAGGCTTTGCGGCAGCACCACCCAAGATAGGGTTTAATACTGGAGTTTCAACTTCGATAAATCCGCGTGAATCAAGATAGTTTTGAATGCCACGAATTATACGAGGTCTAGCATAAGCAATTCTTCTTGCATCCTCATTCATAATTAAATCAAGATATCTTTTTCTACGTGCTTCCTCTTTGTCTTGAAGACCATGGAATTTTTCTGGTAGAGGACGTAAAGCTTTTGTAAGGTGAGTATAAACAGTAGCTCTTATACTAAGTTCACCTGTTTGAGTCTTCATGACTTCACCTTCAATACCCACGATATCGCCTATATCAGAAACTTTATATAACTCATATTGTTCTTCACCCAATAAGTCATAACGTAGGAATATTTGAATTTGGCCATAACGGTCTTGTATATGCATAAATCCAATTTTACCTTGGCGACGTTTAGTCATAATACGTCCCGCAATTTTTACAGTTTCGTGCATTTCTTCTAATTCTTCACGAGTTTTATCAAGATATGCCTCTTTAATAGATTTTGTTGTAGCAGTACGGTCATAACGACTACCAAAAGGATCTATACCTTTGTCAATCAAGTCTTGCATTTTGTTACGACGAACAATTTCTTGTTCGGTTAGACGTTGGTTTTCCATATTTTCCTCCTATTCAATAAATGTTAAAATTATAATATAAATATATTATAACACAAAAATTAAAATATTGTTTAATATTTACAAATAATATAATAAAAAAGACATTGTGCAAATATAATTAGATAGGAGGTAATGATATGAACTATGAAAACGCAAGTGTATTATCTAATCAAAATATTGTTTTAAAGGATAGAAAAAAATTAGAAATATCAGGTATAAAGAAAATAGAGAGTTTAAATAGTGAAGAATTTTTAATTGATACCAAATTAGGCTTACTATTTATAAAAGGGCAAGATTTAGAAATGCAGATGTTAGATATTGATAAAGGTAATATATGGATTAGTGGACTAATAACTGTAATCGAATATGTAGAAACAAGCGAGAAAAAAGAGAAAACTAGTTTTTTCAAAAAAGTTTTTAAATAATGATAATATATACACTAAAAGAAGAATTATATTTAATTGTCTATTTATTTAGTTATGGTGTTTATTTGTTTGCTACTTTAGATGTAATAGATCAAATAATTATAAAGTTAAATAAAAAAGTATTAACTATTATAATTAATATATGTTATTGGTTAACCCAGTGGTATATAACATATATATTTAGTTTGAAATTAATGGATGGTTATCTACCAATGTACTTTATTCTTTTTATTGGTTTAGGGGCATTTATATATATAAAGTTATTAAAAAAGGTATTTTTAAAAACTATCAAGTTAATACTAAAACTAATAAAGAAAATAATAAAGTTGTTAAAACCATTAGTTTATTCAAAAGAAGTAGTAGATACAACTAAAAAAAGTGCAAAACATTACAAAAGAATATTAGAAAATACATTCAAAATAAAAACTAAAAATAAAAAATAAATAAAAATTATCATAATAGTTTACAAAAAGTAAAAATTATAGTATAATACTTTAGCAATGTTGTTTTGATTGCATTTTCTACCTGGGAGGGTAGCGAAGTGGCTAAACGCGGCGGACTGTAAATCCGCTCTCTCCGAGTTCGATGGTTCGAATCCGTCCCCTCCCACCATTCTTTATAGGGCTATAGCCAAGCGGTAAGGCAACGGACTTTGACTCCGTCACTCCGATGGTTCGAATCCATCTAGCCCTACCATAGTATATTAAGAGACATGAATCTATGTTTACATAGGTTCTTTTTTGTTTTTTATTATTGCTTCAAAGAGGACCTTAATAATTCTTAAGGAGGTTAAAATGAGAAAACGTAAAATGTATTTGACTAAAAATTATATTGCAGTCAAAAAAAATCGCAAACGTTCTGGTATGTTCGTTTCAGATTATTCATATACGCACTATTATCCAAAAACAGCTTCGAATATGAAATATTACAATAATTTGAAACGTAAGAAACTTCATTAAAAAAGCAATAATAGGAGGTATATTAATGGAAAACGAAAAAAAAGAAAAAGTAGAAGTACAAAAAAATTCTTCATCTGTTGATGATGTTAAATGCGATTATGAGGGAATTAAGATTATCGTTGATAAAAATTTTATTCCTAAAAGTTTGCTCAGTCGTGAAGATATTAAAAAGTTTAATTATGTATTAATTAATCTTGTAGCTAAATTTACAAATAAAGCTAATTCACAGCGAGATGCAATTAGTTTTAAAGTTTATCCTCTTGTTGCTAAAAATGGCAACATTAGAAATTATTCAGGTTTTAAGACTAATGAATTTTCAGAACTTTATAGATTAAACGATGATAGACAGGTTTCTTTAATTCGTAATGATTTGACTAGTATATTATTAGCCATGGGGAAAACTCCTGTTATTGAAAATATGAGTATTGATTTTGTTCGCTATGCTCGTTTTATCACAGGTATTTCAAATGTTGATGGTAGACGACATTATCGAATTCAAGTTTTCATTAGTTTCAACATTGTTAAAACAATTTTCTTATCTGAAGCAGATATGTTGATGATAAGTTCTTTAATTAAAAATAATTATGTTGATCCGATTACTTTTGTTGAAGCTACTTCAGACATTAATGAAGATTTATCTTCATCTAATGATTTATTATAAGAAAGGAGTTTATGTATGAAAGAAAAATTAGTAACATTTTTAGCTGAGAATAGTGAAACTGTTAAAGATTCAGCAGAGAAAGTAAATGATTTTTTTAATAAGCCAGCTGTAACTGCAACTGTTAGTATTGCAACTGCTATTGTTGTTGGTGTGATTCTATACAGATTTGTTTTACGACCATTATTACAAAAAACGATTGGCCGTCGTTAGTTATAGTCTCTATCCTCATAAATTAAAAAAATAATTTGTGAGGATTTTTTAATAGGTGAAAATATGGAAGAAAAAATAAATAAAGAGTTAGAAAAATATTATAATTTGATATCCAATGAATTGGATAAGTTAGAAAAAATTAATAAAGAAAAATATGATTTTACGCATGTCATATTAGCTGATAATTCAATTGATTTAATTAAAATATATATAAATATTTTTTTGAAAACCAAAAAGTTAAATCGATGTTTGACTTTTCAAGAAAAAGAAATATTTGTGTTTTTTACAAGTAAGTATGCTTCATATGATTTTTATCGTAATAATAGAGTGTTACCACGCATTTCTGAGTGTTTAGTTGAGTTATTAGAAAAGGTTGAAAAAATATATAGTGAGGTATGTGATATTGAAAATTAAAAAGGGAATAATTATTTATATTGCAATATTTGTTGCATTATTAAGTTTTATGTATATTGGTGGTGTAAAGGTAAAAGCTTATAGCATTAATGATAATAAATGCGATGAATATGTGTATTCAACACGTGAAGAAATGGCAAATGCATTTTTGATTGATTTTAATTATTATTGTGGATTGAATGTTGATTACGAGTCAATGCAAACAAAATTAGATGAATCGATTATTGCATTTGAAGAGCCAGTGTATAAATTCTTTAACAATCAGGACATGTATACGAAGTGGTCCTGGATCAACAATTATTTTTTAGCTTCTAGTTCAAAATATAGCTTACGTGTTCAAACTGAACGTGTTGTTAATCATCAACAAGATGCAGTTGAATATTGGGTTATAGCATTAATAAACATGATGCAAGGGAATGATTTAAGTACTGATGAAAATATAGGTATAAATTTCTCTACTGATGATTATAAAGCCTATATTAAAAATAATGGATATTGGATAATGATTATATATGTACTTCCAGATAATTCAGAAACTATTTATGATTATACGTTGTCTAATTCAGTTAAAACTGATAGTATTTATCTAAAAAATTATTATTTAATCGATTCAGATGTAACTATTGATTACCATGATGTTTTTTTTACTGATAATATTATAAATGAATCACTTTATATTAAAAGTGTCAAATTTACTAATTCTTCTACTGCAAATGATATTTCAACTGCTCCAGTTGTTGCAGATGGGAATTCTGTAACTTTAACTTATACTTCAGATGATGAATATAATTGCTTTTATGTCGAATTAGCTGAAAAAATTAGGGTAACTTTTGATTTTGTGCAAGATGGAAAGTCGTTTTATTCTGATTATATGTGGTGTGAACCAGGAGTAAAGTATAGCTATATTCTTCCTGAACTTCCAAAAACTGCGATAGATAAACTGGAAAATTACTATACTAATTCATATTATAAATATGTTTGTGATAATGGAATATATTTAATAAATGATACATTTACATTTATATGTGTCGCAAATAATAACTATTTTCTTTTTGATATTAATATTTATTCAGCAATAAAAGAAATAATAATTAATTATCATAATAAACAAGGTGAAATAGTTGCGCAAACTATGCCATTTATGTCATGGGAAATTTTTTTTGGAATTCTGAATGAATGGAAAGATTCTGATGTAATTACGTTATTTGATAGTAGTGAATTCTGTGATTATGAAAAAATAGCAATATATTATTTAGAAACTTTTGTTTGTAAAATCAATTCTAAAAAAGCTTTCTCAAGTAATGGTGATGAATATAAGCAGGCTATTATTTCTGCTGTTGAATCAAGTAAAATTGAAAATTCAAGTATTTATGTTGATTTTTATGTAGTTCATGAAGATTATTATTTTGGTCCTAGTGATATGTATAAAAATACTTCTGCAACTCTTACACCTAATGATATTAAAAATTTATTAGCTAATTATTATATCGATTGTGATTGCTATAATTCTTCAAACATTGATTACGATTTTTCATCATACATCGGTTATGCAGATTCAAATGGAAAATATCCAATTTATATTTCAATCAATGACAAAAAATATAAATTTAATGTAATTTGTACAAATAAGCTAAATGGTAGTTACTACTATAATTCAACACTTTATTACAGTATCAATAATAATTTACCAGTTGATAAAATTGTTGCTGATTTAAAATTAGTTAGTGTATTACCTAATGTTTCTTTATCAACACGTTTTAATGGTACTAATCAAATTTCTCAAAATTTTATAGATGGAAGTGTAATTGCTCCTGGTACTTATAGCTACTTAATAGACTATGATTCAACTTCAGGTTATTCTGGTAGTTTAACTATTAATTTAGAAATTTCATCAGCACTTAATAATACTACTTCTGATCCAATTGTTTCTAAAGATGAAGTAATAGAAATTATAGCTACTATATTATCGTTAGTTGTTGTTATTGCTTTAGTTATTTGGATTATAAAAAAAATGTTTCCATCAAAATATAGGAGACATTCATGAAAAAGAAAATAGTTAAATTATGTTTAATTTTTGTTATTATATGTTTAGTTTCTTTATTTACTTTAAATTTAACTGCTCATTCTAAAGCAAATACATCTGATGTTGGTATTGTAGATTCAGATAAAAATGAAAAGGGTGAATATATACCTGGACTATTTTTATCAATGGGTCGAATACTGCAAACTGAAGATGATTGTAACGATTTTATTAAAGAATTTTATCATGTAAATAGTTTATATGAAATACAGTCACATTTTGCTAATTTTTATAATACATTTTGTACAATTGAAAATGGTTATGTGACTTCATTTAAAGTTATATTTATTCAAAATAAAGTTAGTTATAATAAGTGGCTAGCAAATATTGGTAAAAATACAGAAGATTTTACTTCAGATATAAGCCTTTTTATTTTGTTTTTGAATACGTATAAAGGCTATTATTTACTTGATCTAAAAATAATTCCAGATTATTTTTACTCATTTAATTCAGGTAAAATATCATTTAGTACTTATATTTGTCCAATCGTTGTTGATGGTGCATTTTCGTATATAGATAATAGCATATTTAATTGTCCTTCTGAAGTATGTAAATTTAATGAATTAGAAAATTGCATAGGTAAGTTTGAACAAGTATCGGCAGATGTTTATAAATATGTTTATGTCAGTTATAAATTTGATAGTATTATTGGTTATTATATTGATCCTAATTCATTTACTAAAGAATTGCAGCTTCAAAAAAAGGATTTACCATCGATTGCTATTGGTGATGATGGTAATTTGCTAACATGTTATATTGCAGTAAAAGATAAACATTTTTTACGACCAATTGTAAAAGAAAATCATTCTGAAATATCTGGTAGTTATTACATTAATAAAGAATTTTATTATACATCGTTTGGACCTCATGATTCAGGTGAAGATTTTTATTTCTTTGTTGCTTATTTGAACTTTGATATTCCAGTAGATGCAATATTAAATATCAATCTTAGTTATGGCTATTATAAAAAGAGTGTATTTAGAAAAAAGTTTTATAATGCAACATGTACTATATCATGCGATACTAAAATTAAAGGTAATTTACCTGATTCAGCTATATCAATTGCATATCCTAGTGGATATGAACTTGCAATTCAAAAAGGTGAATATTTAATTAAAACTAAGGAAAAAGGCAATATGATATTTGATTTTAGAATTGTTTTATCTGATGATAATTATAAACCTTTTAGTTTTGCACTTGAAGATGCGTATTGTTCATATCCAGAAAATTATTGGCCTACTAATACATTTGAAATATATACAATGCAATATATGTATGATTCAATTATATTTGATGCGGATAACATTACTAGCATACCAATTCAAGAAATAATATATCCTAGTAAATTTGATAGATTTCTGGATAAGGTTGATTATTTTTTTTCAAATTTTGGACTAATTATAAAACGTATTCTCTTAGTATTATTTGTGATTATAGCTATGTTTTTTGTTATAAAAATTTTTATTTCTTCATCTAAAAAGAAAAAACAAGCTTAGCTTGTTTTGGAGTGTTTGTTGTCATTAAGTTTTATGATCATGTATACAAAAGCGATTATTAAAGCAAGTAACAATATGATTACATAATTTAAGTATATCATAATTCTAATTAATCTATATAATCGTTCATAGTCGATTTCGACTGTTGTCTTTGAATATATTTCTAAAAAATTCATTTTATTTCTCCTCTGTTTTTGTTATTCTTTTGTACTTTTTTATTAAAGTTACTAGGATAGCTATTAACATTAATATAATTAATGATAAAACGCATAAGAATAATTTACAATGTTCTATCATGTCTAAGTAATAAAAGTATTCTATTCCTTCTGGTGTGTTTGGCATTGTTTATTCCCCCTTATTATCTTTTTTACTTGTGTTAAAATAAGTAGTTACACAAATTAGCAGAAAAAATATCATAAACACGATAATGACAGATGATATTATCAATGTTTTAATTAAATAAATAAATTTTTCATAATCTTGATTTATAAACACATATTCTATTTCTAAAAAATTCATAATGTTCCTCCCATGTGAAATATTATAGCATATTTTTAGAAATAAATAAAGTGAAACAATAAAGGAGTGATAATTATTAAAATTGTAAAAAGTTTGTTAAGTTTTACTTTTTCAAAAGTATTAGCTGTTTTTAAATATATTGGTTTATTTTTAATTTTATTAGGTATGTTTTTGGGTTGGCCAGTTTGCTATATTTTTAGAAAGATAAAAAATTCACATGAAGATGATTATCGCTAATATAAGATATTTTATACCATATATTTTTGCTGTTATATCCTTTTTAATGGTTACAAAATCTTTTGTTAAAAACTTAATGATTTTAGTAGCTATTAAAAAGGCAGCATCTATGCCTTTTACATGTGCATCACTTGGCTATGTTATTAATTTATCTGGTAAAAAGGGAGTAGGTAAAACGACAACTGCAGCAGGGATATGTAATTATTTGATTATTTATATTCAACAAAAAATGATGGAAGAAATGGAAAATATTCGAATAATGTTATCTAAAATCGATTTTAATTTGATTGAAAACGATTATTTGGAAAATTTAAAAAAATTCGAATTTGACCATAATTTGGCTGTTAAACAAACCATTCAATCGTTAACAATTAACAATTTTGCTAGTGACTATTTAGCTATAAAGGATCCATTTAAATTATTAAGTGATTATTTAAAAAGGTTTTATATTTTGAATTTTAGAAAAAATTATGTGCTATCAAAAACTTATTTTTTTGATTGCATTAATTCTGAAAATGCTATACTACTTGATTCGGCATCATTAGAATTATCTAATGTAGCTAAAAATAATAATTATCAATTAGATTTAGGAATGGTAATTTTTGATGATGAAAAATCGTTAGATTCAGGCAATAATTTATCTTTAAATAAAGATGTAAAATGTTCTGGTAGAAAAATACAGCGAGCTTTATTGCGTAACGCATATGAAGGTTTATGTTTCGAAGTAACTACTAAGCAGTATGATAAAGATGAAGTTGCAATTGAGAGAAAACAAATTGATGCTAATTTGAATATCAGAAGAAGAAAAGAATTAGATAGTAATATGTTTATAGTGCATGCACTTAAAATTATTTATTGGTTCTGTATTTTACCAGTAAAAATATTTTATTTGTTTAATACAGAAAAAATTATTAGCTTTAAAAATAGTCCAGGTTTTTATAGAAATTTTGAAAAAATGATATATGATTTAGAAAACGTAATTAAATCAGAAGGTTATATTAAAGTATATTGCAGAAATTATTTTGATCCAGATGATGTCGGTAAACAGGGTAAACAATATTACGATAATACTTTCTTGATTTTTGAAAAGGAATTATGTTATGGATCATGTGATACTTATGAATGGCGTTCAATTGCTAGCTATTATGATGATTATAGAAGTTCTGCAGTATTAGATAGTACATCATGTTTAGATGATGAAGAAAAGATTAAGATTTGGAATAAGTCTTTAAAAAGAGGTGAATAAAAATGAAAATTATTAATTTTTTTCAAAAAATATACGAGTTATGCAAATTACATGGCATAGCTATTATTGCTTTTTGTCTCTTTTTAATAGTCGTTCCAAATCTTTTTTTGTCATTGATAATTTACATTAAAAAAATTAAGGCAATTAGAAATTTACCTTATTTTAAATTATCAGAAGAAAAGAAAATAAATGATTTAAAGGAAGAAAATCATGATAGTGATAATGCTCCTTTAATTTAAGGGGGGTTTAGTAACACCCCCCCATAAAATACAAAGAGGTGAGTAATATGAAAAATGATAATTATGAATATGACTTGTTAGAACAGATTCAACCATTATTTAAAAATATGAAGTTACCATCGCGTAAAGGTTTTACTGGCTGTTGCGACTGGCTATCATGTACGTTTGATTGTTTTTATTATGAACCAGATAACATGTTAAGTAATATTATTCTTGATGATGTTTCGAATGAAAAAATTAAGTCTTTATTAGGCTTTTTCGGAAAAGAAAATGTTAATTTAAATTCGCTTGATCGTGATAGGGGTACTTCAAGTTTTAAATATTCTTATGTTCTTCAGGAAGGATGTACTTTACTTATGTATGGTCCTGAATGTTCAAATGGTAATCATGCAACTGCGTTAAATATTTCAGGTTCTGGCATGTCAAAATTGTTTCGTGATAAAATGTTGATACCTTTATTAAAATATTGTCAATCTCATGCATATAAATATACGCGTTTTGATTTTGCATTAGATTGCTTTGAAGATGTATTTCCAATTTCAAAGGCATTTCAATTATCAGAGCAAGGCTTTTATATATGTAAATCGAATAAATTTACTATTAAAGGCACTCCTAAAGATGGCGATTTTGAGGGTATAACTTTATATTATGGTGAGGGTAGCGATATGTTACTGCGTATTTATAGAAAGAATTATGAACAGAATATTCAAGATAAAGTTCTTTTTTGGGATCGCTGGGAATTGCAGATACGTGATCATGATAGGATAAAACAATTGGTATTGTTATTAATCATTGCATTTGAACATGATAATTATTTTGATTATTTTAATTTTGGTGCAGGTATATTAAGGGATTTTATTGAATTTAAAATGAAAACTAATGATTCAAATAAATCAAGGTGGCCTATCGATAATGACTATTATAAATTTATCAATTGTGCAAATTCGATTAAATTATTTGCTTATCCAGTTTTGAAGACTAATTTTGATACTTCACTTGATTGGTTTGTACGTTCAGTGTCTTTGTTTATGACTCAATTGTATTTAATATATGGTGATAATAAGTTTTTTGATTTCATAAAAGCATTGATTGTGAAAAAATATCCAAATTTGAAAAATAAAGATTTTGACTTTATAAAAAATGCATTAGCAGAAATAGGTTATGATTTTGATAAAAATATATGTGATAAAATTATTAATAAACTTTATGATTCAATTCCAAATATGCATAACTTTATTAATGATTTGTATTCCACTGATGATTCGATAGGAAGCAAAAATGAATGATAATTTAGCAATAGCAGTTTTATTGTATTCAATCGAAGACATGGGGGAAGAAGTCATCGAATTATTGCAAAATAATAACGTTGATGATAAAATAATATTAGATGTAATAGAGATATTTTATAATTATTTTAAAATTAATATTAATACTAGGGGAAATAATGATGAAAGTACAAGAAATGATTAAACAATATTTGGAAGATGTTTATGTTACTAAAACACATGCAACATATAATTTTTATTACTGCCATTTAATGTATGTTAAAAATTATTTGGATACAGTTAGTATATATAATTCAGACGAAATTACCATGAAAGTAATTAAAGATTATATAATTCATGAACATAAAAATTCGGTATCAAATGCTACGATAAATAAAAGAATTTTGGCTATAAAACAGATTTATAAATTCTTTAACATCAATAATGAAATTTTGCAATTAAAAAAATTACGTGAAGAGAGAGTTACTTTTAATGCGTTAAGTAGATACGAATTGAATCTGCTAAAAAATTATATTTTAACTGATAAGCTTAGTTTAAAAAATCGTTGTGTAATGTCTGTTTTGATTGATACTGGTGTTCGCGTAAATGAGCTGTTAAATATTAAAATTAATAACATTAATATTAATAGTAAAACTATATATTTAGAGGTAACAAAAACTAAAGAACATAGGATAGTTCCATTTACTGATTTTACAGCTAGCTTATTAAAAGATTATATTAAACTTGTAGGTTTGAAAAATGGAATTCTTTTTAACTTAACAGCTAGTGGCCTAGCTAGTTTATTTGCAAAAATAAAAAAAGAGCTTGGTTTTAATGATTTTCATCCACACATGTTAAGGCACACATTAGCTAGTAATTTACATTCAAAGGGTTTGCCTATTGTTATGATCCAAAAAATTATGGGTCATCATAATTTATCAACTACTGAACGTTATATTCATTTTGATTTAGATGATCTGGTTAATTCATACAATTCAATAATGAATTTATCTATTTAGTTGCAATTATTATTTATTTGTATTATAATTTAAGCATAGTTTTTGTGTTTCTTAATTACTTAAGGCAACGGACTTTGACTCCGTCACTCCGATGGTTCGAATCCATCTAGCCCTACCATAATATATCTATAATATGAATCTATGTTTGCATAGGTTTTTTATTTTTTTATGTTATTATAAAATTAAAGTAAATAATGACATATATATAATGGTGTAAAAGGTAAAAACTTGATAATAATTTAATTTTTGTGCTATAATATATTTAAGTAAAGGTAAGGAGTGGCAATATGAGAACAGTTGAACAATTTTTAGGTGAACTTGAAGAAGAACTACAATATTTAAATGGTAAAGAACGTCTTGAAGTTGTCAAACACTATCGAGATAAGATTAATATTGCGATGGATTATGGTGATTCTGCCCAAAAAGTATTAGCTACTTTACCAACTCCTCAAAAAATAGCTGAAGAAGTATATGCATCAAAAGGTATCAACTACCTTGAAAAGCGAAAGAAAGCTAAAAGAAGAAATCAAATATTTTTTGCAATATTAAATTCAATAATTATATTAATACTACTTGGTGGATTTATAACTATTGGTTATTTTGATATATATTATGTGATTAGATTATTTGTTTTAATTGTAAAATCATTTAGTTTCTTTAATTTTATAGATACATCGTTATTAATTCTATTTAATTTAAGTTATATAGGCATATTATTAATTGGGCTGATATATGTATTTGATTTATTTTATATAATGATAATGCATTTATTAGAAACGGTATTAGACGCAATATTTAAAGAAATTAAAGAATATCCTTTTATGGATTTTACTTTAAGTGGAACAATAGAACACTTGTTAAAGAAAAAGAGATTAGTTCTTAAGGTGCTAATTGGTTGTGGAATTGCATTTGTTGTTTTCGGTATAAGTGGTTATGCAACTAAAGGATATATATATAGATCTATGAATAACACTATTGAAACTAGACAAACAATCACTATAGATGAAGATATAAATACCGTAACAATACCAGAAAATAGCATGTTTATTAAAATAACAACAAGCAAAGATATTGATAAAGTAACATTTAAGTATGGTTCTGAATTTGAAGATGATTTTAAATATAATATCGTTGATGGTAGTTTAACCATAATTCCTAATAAAACCCAAAAATTTGATATGTTAGGATTCTTAAGTGAACCAAGACAAATATTGGAGATTATTTTACCAGTTAATACAAACGTTGAAAATATTAATTTAACATATAGTGATGGTGTTTTTGATATTGCTAATGTCAATGAACCAAATCTTAATATCAATATAAGTGGAATTAATATTACAGCAGCTTTTACTAATACAACATTGAATAGTTTAGTTGCAAATGGTACAGAAATGAAATTAGCACTTGAAAATAATAAAATCAATACAGTTGATGTAATAATGAAAAGTGGTAAATATTGTGGTGTTTCAGATAATTATCAAAATATAAAGATTGTAAATAATTTAGGTACAATAATATTACAGAAAGCAACATTTAGTGTTGCAAATATTGAAAATACTTCAGGTAAAGCCGCAATCGATAGAATAGATGCAACAACTTTTAATTATCAAGCAATTCGTTCTGAAGATTATTTCTTAGATACTTATGTAAATGATTTTAACTTATCAGTTCTATACAACTCTAATGTACAAATAAATAGAGTAGTTGTGAAAAATGAATTTAAAATTGAAGAAGACGGTGCATATTTAAAAATAGATTACGCAAAATGTAAAACTATAATAATAACTGGTAGCTCAACAACTAATAATCTATATCATTTAGGAGAAGATGTATCACTTTCAGGTATTGAAACTAATAGTGAAGATTATGAAAGTTACACTAAATATAATGATTCTGCATATAATAAATTAGCAATTGTTAAGGCAGAAACTAAAGATGGTAGAATTTCAATGCTATCAGGAAGTGTATACAGTATAGATTTTAAACTTAATAAAACTTCTCTTGAAATGGCAACTATTAGTTTGAATGATGCATATGTATCAACATCAGATTCAAAAATTAATCTTACGGATATTTCGGGAAAGACTTTTGACCTTAAGACAAAAGGCGGATCAGTTGTTTTCTATAACGACTCTGAAGTTAGTAAGGCAAGTGGTCTAGTTTTGACTTTTGATGGTAGCCAAACAATGCAAGATATTGATGAAAATATTAAGCGAGGTTAATGAAATAAGTGAAAGATTATGAAATTAGAAGGATAATTAAACTTGAAAAAAAACATCAAAACGACAATTTAGAATTAATAGCTTCTGAGAATTACGCTTCAAAAGAGGTTAGAATGGCCGCTGGTTCAATTCTTACTAATAAGTACGCAGAAGGCTATCCTAAAAAGCGATATTATGGTGGCTGTGAATACGTTGATGGTGTAGAAAATTTAGCTAAAAGTAGATTAAAGAAATTATTTAATGCTAAATATGTTAATGTACAACCACATTCGGGATCACAGGCCAACATTGCTAGTTATAGGGCTTTAATCGAAAAAGGGGATACGGTATTAGGTCTTGCGTTAACTGATGGTGGTCATTTAACACATGGCCATCCCTTAAGTTTTTCAGGCATTGACTATAATTTTGTACCATATTATTTAGATGATAACGGATTAATTGATTATGATGAAGTTGAAAAACTGGCGAAGGAAGTTAAACCCAAACTAATTGTTACCGGTGCTAGTGCCTATCCTAGAGAAATTGATTTTAAGCTATTCAGTGAAATTGCCAAAAGTGTTGGTGCATATTTAATGGTTGATATGGCTCATATTGCGGGAGAAGTTGCGGCAGGATTACATATGTCCCCAATACCTTATGCGGATATCGTAACTTCAACTACTCATAAAACTTTAAGAGGCCCTCGGGGAGGAATAATTTTAACAAATAACCCTGAAATTGCAAAGAAAGTTGATAAAGCAGTTTTTCCTATGATTCAAGGCGGACCATTAATGCATATCATTGCCGCAAAAGCTATAGCCTTTAATGAAGCATTACAACCAAGTTTTATAGAATACCAAAAGCAAATATTAAAAAACTCTAAATATATGGCAAAATGTTTAATTGAAAAAGGTTACAAATTAGTTAGCAATGGTACCGATAATCATTTAATGTTAGTTGATGTTAAATCATCAGTTGGGTTAACTGGAAAAGAAGCCGAAAAACTTCTTGATGAAGTAAGCATTACTTGTAATAAAAACACAATAACTAAGGATACTGAATCACCATTTGTTACAAGTGGAATAAGAATTGGAACACCAGCTTTAACAACAAGGAAAATGAAAGAAAAAGAAATGGGCGAAATTGCTGATTTAATAGATCAAGTATTAAGAAATCCCAATGATGAAAAAATTAAACAAAATGTAAGAAAAAGAGTAAGAAAGCTTACTAGAAAATATAAAGTTAAATAAAATGCCTAAGGGCATTTTTTAAATTAAATATTTGACAATTAGTGGTCATATATGATATAATGCGATTATAAAAAAATTAGAAGGAGATTTAAATGGAAGAAAATGATGATGCTGACGCGGACTCAGCCAACTTTGTGCCGCAAATAATTTTATTGGTTATACTGACGCTTATTAATGCTTTTTTTGCTTCTGCTGAAATGGCAGTAGTTTCTGCTAATAAGAATAAAATCAAGCGATTAGCAAATGAAGGGAATAAAAAAGCAAAAGCTGTAGAAAAACTATGTAGTGATGAAACTAAATTTTTATCTACAATTCAAGTAGGGATTACCCTTGCAGGCTTTTTCTCAAGTGCAACAGCTGCTCTAACTTTATCTGGAAATTTAGCAGTTATTCTTGAAAAAATTCATGTGCCATATAGTAGTCAGATAGCTACAGTATTAATCACAATAATTTTATCTTATATAACTTTAATATTTGGTGAACTATTACCGAAAAGAATAGCATTAAGAAATCCAGAAACAACTGCGATGCGATTTGCTAAAATACTACTTGTAATAAAAGCTATATTTAGCCCTTTTGTCAAGATACTTTCTGCTAACACTAATTTTCTAGTTAAAATTACTGGAATAGAAAAAGATATGAAAGATGACAAAATTTCAGATAGTGATATTATAGATGTAGTAAAAGAAGGAATAGAAGACGGTACAATAGAAGAAGAAAAATCAAGGATGATAGAATCAACATTAAAATTCTACCACCTGGCCGCAAAAGATATGATGACACCACGTGTTGATACTTTTATGATTGATATTAATGATAATCAAGATGAGAATTTGAGAAAAATATTATCGGAAAAATATACAAGAATTCCGGTATATCAAAATACTCGTGATAACATCATAGGTATTATAAATGTAAAAGATTTACTTAACTTTTTTTATAAAGGAAATCTTGAAAAATTGAACTTTAAATCAATATTACGAGATGCATATTTTGTTCACGAATATATAGAAGCTAATGAACTATTTGAAAAAATGAAAGAAGAAAAAGAACAAATGGCATTATTAATAGATGAATTTGGAGGATTTTCTGGTATTGTTACTATGGAAGATTTAGTTGAAGAAATAGTTGGTAACATTCTAGATGAATACGACGAAGATGAAGAATCTATTATAAAGTTGAGTGATAATAAATTCATTATAAATGGTAAATTACCTATTCATGAATTAAATCAAGAATTAGATTTGAAGTTTGATGAAGCAAGTAGTGAATATGATACAATAGCTGGTCTAATCGTTTCAAAAATTGATAAAATACCAACAACAGGAGAAAATATCGAACTTGATATAGACAATATTCATTTAAAAGTTTTAGAAGCAAACAAGTCAAGAATAAAAAAAGTCTTACTTGAAAAGAATAAAATAGATGAAGAAATAGCTTAAAAATAAGTAGGCATAAGTAAAAACTTATGCCTATTTTTTAATATTTACACTACTTATTAAAATTGACATATATAATCCAATGTGATATAATACTCAAGAATAACGTATATAAATAAGAGGTTTCATAATGAAAATAGTAGTAATAGGCTGTGGTACAATTGGCAAAACAGTTATCAAACATGTGTCAAAAGAAGGACATTCAATTATTGCCATTGATGATGATAAAAAAGTCATTGAAGAATTAATCGAAAAATTTGATATCTTAGGAATAGTTGGCAATGGCGCAAGTTTAGACATACAAGAAGAAGCTCGTACAAAAGATGCTGATTTAGTTGTTGCGGTAACATCAAGTGATGAGACTAATATTTTAGCATGCCTTGTTGCCAAAAGACTTGGTGCCAAAAGTACAATTGCAAGGGTAAGAAATCCTGAATATTTAAGACAAACCGAAATAATGAAAGAAGATTTAGGATTAACAATGATTGTAAACCCTGAACAAGAAACAGCTGACGAAATTGTAAACCTAATTGACTTACCATCTCTTTTGAAAGTTGAACACTTTGCAAGAGGAAAAGTAATGTTAGTTGAAATTTTAGTAGAAGAAAATAGTAAATTAATTGATGAAACCCTTATTACACTAGCTAAAAAAATAAATACCAAATTTCTAATCTGCGCCGTCCAAAGAGGCAATGAAGTAATAATACCTAATGGTAATTTCAAAATTGAAAAAGGCGATCGTATTAGTGTAACAGCTGATACTCAATTAATAGCTGAACTACTAAAAGAAATGAATCTAATATCAGAACCACTAAAGAATATCTTAATCATCGGTGGTGGAAAGATTGCATACTATTTAGCAAAAACTCTTATCAGTAAAAAATATAAAGTAAAACTAATCGAAAACAACGAGGAAAGAGCAGTAGAACTTGCGGAAAGCTTGCCTAAAGCCACGATTATTTGTGGTGATGGTACTGATCATGATTTATTAGTAGAAGAAGGTATTGAAACTACTGATTCTTGTATTGCATTAACTAATATAGATGAAGAAAATATTATCATATCAATGTATGCCAAAAAATTAAAATTACCTAAAGTAATAGCAAAAATTAAACGTAGCAGTTTCTTAGGGATGTTAAATGATTTGGGCATAGTAAATGCGGTATCTCCTCAAGATATTGTTGCAAGTAAAATAGTTAGTTACATTCGTGCAATTTCTAATAAAAAAGGTAGTAATGTTTTAACTCTTTATAAATTAGTAAATAATCAAGTTGAAGCATTAGAATTTCATGCAAGAAAAAAAGAAAGAATATATAATAAACCTTTAAAGGATTTAAAGAAAAAAGAAAATTGCTTAATTGCTTGTATAATTCGTGATGGTGATGTTATTATTCCTGGTGGTAATGATTGCATAAAACTCGATGACCATGTACTAGTCGTAACTACACATCCTAACTTTGATGATTTGATGGATGTATTTGAGTAGGTGAAATTAGTATATGAATATGAAAGTAATCAGTAAAATCATAGGTAAAATTATGATTTTAGAAGGCATATTAATGTGCTTTCCATTAATTGTGTCGTTTATTTATTTAGAAAGTTATATATATAAACTTGCATTTATAATTCCAATTGCTATTTTATTAATTGGCGGATATTTGTTACAGTTATTAAAACCTAAACGTAATGGTCTATACCAAAAAGAAGGATTTGCGGTATGTGCATTAGTTTGGATTGTCATGACTATCTTTGGCGCTTTACCATTTATGATTAGTGGGGAAATAAAAAACTTTATTAATGCCATATTTGAAACAATGTCTGGTCTTACAACAACTGGTGCAAGTATATTAGATGGTGTAGAAGAATTAAAAGTTACAGATTTATCACATAGTATACTTTTCTGGCGAAGTTTTACACACTGGATAGGTGGTATGGGAATTCTTGTTTTCATTTTGATTTTTATTCCTGAAAGTGATGATGGTTCAGCTCTCCACTTATTAAAAGCGGAATCACCTGGTCCACAAGTAGGTAAAATGACTTCAAAATTGAAAATTACAACTAGGATTTTATATTTAATATATTTAGGAATGACAATTATTGAGGTTGCCATTTTACTATTTGACCGTGGAAATGTCGTTGATGGTGTAACTTATAAAATGGATTTATTTAATGCCCTATTAACAACGTTTGGTAGTGCTGGTACAGGCGGCTTTGGATTTGTAGCAAACAGTATGGAATTCTTTAGTCCATATGCCCAATATGTTACAGCAACTTTCTTAATATTATTTGGTATAAACTTTACATTATACTATTTAATATTAATTGGTAAATTTAAAGAAGTAATAAAGAGCGAAGAGTTAAAAACTTATTTTGGTTTAATCTTTTCCGCAATTGTAATCATAATGATAAGTGTATTAAGAACTAGGGTATCGACTATTAAAGAATTGACTCCAACTTTGTTTGAAGAAACTTTTAGAGCTACCTATTTCCAAGTAACTTCGATAATTACTTCAACAGGTTATACAACTGCTAATTTTGATACATGGCCAGTTGTCGCAAGAACGATGCTTATAGTATTAATGTTTTGTGGTGCTATGGCAGGTTCAACTGGTGGTGGCATGAAAATATCACGTATTGTAATAGTTTTTAAGGGTATGGGAACAAAAATTCGTAAATTAATAAATCCTAGATATGTTGGAAAAACAAAATTTGATGGTAAAACCCTTGATGATGAAACAATTAATGATGTGTTCGGTTTTGTTGCCATGTATTTCATAATAGTAATCATTGTTACTTTGATTTTAGGACTTGACCCAAGCAATGGTTTAATTACGATAATTGATGGGCACGAAGTAAAACATGATTTTTTGACTAATTTTTCTGCAACTCTTTCTTGCTTATCAAATATTGGTCCGGGTCTAGAAGCGGTTGGCCCCTACGCTAGTTTTGCTTGTTACAACAATTTTTCGACATTATTACTTACATTAACAATGCTAGTAGGTAGATTAGAGATATTACCTGTATTGATTTTGTTCAATCCTAAAACTTGGAGAAAATAATGAAAAAAGAAGTAGTAGAATATATCAAAAATTTAATAGAAGAAAAACCATTCAAAAAGGATATTGATGTATATGGATGGGAATTTAATTATCAAACAACTATATATGCTAGTGTAATTCCATATTTATTTGAACCATTAGTTATTAAAGATAATATAGCACCCATAACAAATGAAAACAGAGATGGCAGAATCAAGGAAAAAAAGTACATTGTAGTTCATGATACAGGAGATACTAAAGATTATCGTAACGCAAAATTTTGGAGTGATGTTGTTAAAACCGAAAACAACGAGGGGAATCCTTATCATGCTAGCTTTCAATACGTTGTAGGCGAAGATGGTATCTATCATAACATTCCTGATAATGAAGTAGCATATCATGCGGGAGACAGCACAATGTATGATTACAAACTTTATGATACTGGTGTAACAGGTACCACAAAAGGTAATGTAACTATTGAAAGTGATGGATATTATTACGTAAATAATCAAAAAACTAAGATTCTTGCTCCGACGTTAAACGAAGAAAAAATGGAAACAGAAGATATTAATGATATGGGTGTTCTTTGTAAGTTAATAGATGAAAAATATTATATTGGAGAAACCTACGTAAATAGTACATATCATAAAATCGCTAATCGTGGTGGAAATAATAATGGTATTGGTATGGAAATATCAGTATCAGAAAAGTCAGATATTTTTAGAAATTTTCAACTTGCATCTAAACTTTGCGCATATTTGCTTGATGAGTATAACTTAACTTATGATGATATAAAACAACATCATTATTTTAGTGGGAAAGATTGTCCTATGACAATTAGAAAAAATAATCTATGGAATTACTTTATGCACTTGGTAGAAACTGAAAAAAACATTAGAGATTATACAAAAGAAGGATATCAATTTAAACTAATACCTTTATCAAAAAATGTTAAAGAAAATGGAAGAGTAACAAACTTAGAAGAAGATACTAAATATCAAATATTGATAACTTACCAAAATGAAGAAGTATTACTGAATAATTTTTAAAGGTTCTATTAAAAATAGAGCCTTTTTATTATTTAAATAAAAATAAATTATGGTATAATATATTTATATATATATATATAAATACGAAAGTAGGAAATAAATATGCAAGATATAATTAATAATTTATTTAAAAAATCAAATGCTATTGGTGGTAATGTTTTAATTGCGGATAAAGAAGGCATTAAAGAACAATTTACATATGGTTTTCAATCAAAAGAAAAAAACATTCCAACTTCTAAAGATACTATATACCGAATCGCTTCTATATCAAAGGTGGTTGTCGCAACAACTGTTATGACTTTAGTCGATGATGGGCTTGTAGATATCAAAGAAGATATTAGTAAATATTTAGGATATCAAGTTAGAAACCCTTATTATCCTGAAGATATTATTACAATAGAAATGCTGATGACGCAAACATCAAGCATTTGTGATGGTGAAGATGAAACTTTAGGTTATGACGGTGTAAATGGTCCTAGATTTTTTGTAGATCTCCAAAGATTATTAACAGATCCAACCTATGAATACTATACTACTAAAACATATTTAAAACATAAACCAGGTAGTTTCTTCTGCTATTCTAATTTTGGCTGTGGAATTCTTGCATGTATTGTTGAAAAGGTAACAGGTAAATATTTTACTGATTATGTTAGAGAAAATCTTCTTTTACCTATGGGATTAGATGCAAGTTTTAGAATAGATGATATTAAAAATTTAGATAAAGTAGCTAGTTTATATGATGAAAAAAATGGTGAATTAGAATTAATAAGAGATAAAGATAAATTCTTACAAGTAGTTTTTCCAAGATATGAATTAGGAAATAATTTTAGAGGCCCAGCAGGTGGCTTATTTATCAGTCCAATTGATTTAGCTAAGTTTATGCAAATGTTAATGAATTATGGAGTGTATGATAATAAACGCTATTTGACTAAAGAAACAGTATCTTTAATGAAAGAAGTACATTGGCAAACAAAACATCCAATTGGCATATATAAGAAAAAAGGTCTACAACTATTAATCTTAGATGTAGTTAATAGAAGATTATATGGACACACTGGTAATGCCTATGGATTGCGTAGCTTTATGTTATTTGATGATAATTATGGTTATATATTTATGTGCAATGGTGCAAAATACGTAATGGCATTAGAAGATTTTACATCTTTACAAGAAGAATGCTTAAAGGAACTATTAAAATATGAATAAAGAAACACTTGAACGCATTAGAAAATTTACAACTGAACGCGATTGGGAAAAATTTCACACTGGTGCCAATCTTGCTAAGGGATTAGCAATCGAAGTATCAGAAGTATTGGAATTATTTTTATGGCAAGATGAACCAACAAGCCTTGATGATTTAAAAGATGAGCTTGCGGACGTTTTAGTATATGTTGCATATTTATGTGATAAATATAATCTGGATATGGATGAAATTGTAAATAATAAGATGACCAAAAATGAAAAAAAATACCCAGTAGAAAAGTGCTATGGCAAAAGTACAAAGTATAACAAACTTTAATTGCAATCGTTTTACAATGTTTGTTTTTTGACAAAATGGGTGCTTTTATGTAAAATATATAAGAATATAAGAAGGTATATATATGAAGATTAAAAATATTGCAATTATAGCTCATGTTGACCATGGGAAAACAACCTTAGTAGATCAACTATTAAAATCTACTGAAACATTCCGTAGCAATGAAACAGTTGAAACCTGTGTTATGGATTCAAATGACATTGAAAGAGAAAGAGGAATTACAATTCTTGCTAAACCAACGGCTGTCCACTACAAAGATTATAAGATTAATATTTTAGATACTCCAGGACATGCTGATTTCTCTGGTGAAGTAGAAAGAATAATGGGAATGGTAGATGGTGTATTACTAGTAGTTGATGCATACGAAGGTACAATGCCTCAAACTAGATTTGTACTAAAAAAAGCTTTAGAATATAATCATAAAGCAATAGTCGTTATTAACAAAATAGATAAGCCTTCAGCAAGACCAGCTGCTGTAATTGATGAAGTATTGGATTTATTTATTGATCTTGGGGCAAACGATGATCAATTAGATTTCCCTGTTGTTTATACTTCTGCAGTTAATGGAACTTCTAGTTTATCAGAAGATCCAACAACCCAACAACCAGGAATGATACCATTACTTGATATGATTTTAAAGGAAATACCAGATCCTGAATATGATTATGATGCGCCATTACAATTTCAACCTGCTTTACTTGATTACAATGACTATGTTGGTAGAATTGGTATAGGTCGCATTAAACGTGGTAGAATGTTTCTTAATGAAATGGTATCATGTGTTAGAGTAGATGGTACTATTAAGAAATTCAGAATACAAAAGTTATATAGTTTTTTAGGACTTAGGAAAATTGAAGTTAATGAAGCTGAAGCTGGTGACATTGTCGCAATAGCAGGTCTTGATGATATATATGTAGGAGAGACTATTTGCGAAGAAGGTAAGGAAGAAGCTCTACCTTTAATTAAAGTGTCTGAACCTACTGTACAAATGAACTTTGGTACAAATACCTCACCTTTTGCTGGAAAAGAAGGAACATTTGTAACTGGAAGAAAAATTGAAGATAGATTGTTTAGAGAAACTCAAAGAGATGTAAGCTTGCGTATTGAAAGAGTTAATAATAAAGAAGAGTGGATTGTTTCAGGTCGTGGTGAATTACATCTATCAATTTTAATGGAAAACTTACGCCGTGAAGGATATGAATTCCAAGTATCACGTCCAAGAGTAATTTTAAAAGAAATTGATGGCAAAACTTGCGAACCATATGAATATGTTCAAGTAGATACTCCTGATGAATATATCGGTCCATCTATTGAAATGTTAGGCAATAGACGTGGCATATTAGAAAGCATGGATAGTAGAGATGGTCAAACAAGATTAATTTATACTGTTCCATCAAAAGGCTTAATTGGCTTTATGACTGATTTCTTAACCGCAACGCATGGTTATGGTATTATAAACCATACATTCTTAGATTATCGTCCTATTCAACCTGAAGTATTCACAGGCCGTAAATTAGGAGTGTTAGTTTCAATAAATGAAGGTATGGCAACAACTTATGCCTGTGGTGGTGTAGAAGATCGTGGTGAATTAATTATTGAACCAGGTACAAATGTATATGAAGGTATGATTGTTGGTATTTGTAATCGTGAAGAAGACTTAGCTGTTAATATTACACGTGAAAAACAAATGACTAACCAACGTAGTGCAACTAAAGATACAACGGTAGTACTTAAAAAACCTCGTGTATTTAGTTTAGAAAACTATCTTGCCTTTATTGATGATGATGAATTAGTCGAAGTAACACCTAAAAATATTAGATTACGTAAATTGATACTTGATACTGTAGAAAGGAAGAAATTTGATTCTACAAAATTGAAAAAGCATTAATATGGGAAAAATAGCGAGAATTATAAATAAATACTTTCACTTAAATTTTAAGGAAAAAGCAAATATAAATAGTCGTTTTTCACTAGCAAGCAATGCATTCGTTGCTGTATGTAAAATGGTTATGGGAATATTTAGTACCTCAATATTTCTATTTATTAGTGCATTCTATTCACTTGGTTGTGCCGCATCTAAACAAACATATTTTGTAGGTTTAGCATATTCAAAAATTGATAAAGAACAAGAGACAAAATATTATTTAAAAATAGCAATTATGTTACTATTTACCGATATTATATATATTATATATATGATTAGACTATTTTTCATACCATCAGTCAGCCATTATCCTAAGATTGTAGGTATTGCTCTAGCAACAATTTCTACTTTAGAAATGTATTTTGCAATAAGTGGTTTAATCAAATCAAAAAAACGTAATGAGTTATTATTATCAGGTTTAAAGTGTGTAAGCCTTTCAACTGCCTTACTTTCAATTGTCCTTGCTCAAACGGCTATTTTATCATTTACAATGCCTGAAATAGATAGTTCAATATATAATGCCATAACGGGTACATCACTTGGCTTTGTTTGTATAATTATAGCTATTGCAATGTTCTTTAAATATAATAGAGTTGTAAAAAGCAAAAAATTAGCTCAAAAAGCATATCAATTTAAAATATTTCAAAATAACTATAGTTTAAGTGAAATCTTAAAGTATCAAGAAGTATTATTAAATGTTGAAAACATCGAAATTAGTATACTTGATACTATTAAAGATAACAATATAATAATAGATGATTATGTGGACTTAACTAGTGATGATATAAATCATATATTAGATCGATGTAAATTATCAAAAAAACTAGGTTCTGATTACCTTTTAGTTGATAATATAGATCAATATTGTGCGGAAAGTCCTAACAATATTGATAACATAAAACTGCTAATAAAAGAATTAGAGGCAATTAAATTACCAGTGATAATTGGTAATGCAAATAACTTCTTTAATCAATATAATAATGATAAAGAATTGTTTGACAAAATATATGGTATATATCAAAAAAACTTCATAATAGATGTTATCAATAAAAATAATGCTGGTAAAGTATTATTAAATAAAATAGAGGATAATTATAAAAGAATATATACTACTGAACAAGCATTAGATAAAAAACAGGAACAGAAGATCCTGAAATTTGCCATAAACCATGATTGTAATGTAGATATTGAAAATAGTTAGACTAGATAGAAAATTGTATGGTTTCTAAAAAAGCTATAGAAAATTATATGGTCT
>OGIG01000503.1_pt1 | contig 36851 bp, 27 predicted proteins | sample 1571601 | NCBI WGS metagenome assembly OGIG01 (sample SAMEA2581953, study PRJEB24529) | metagenome | biome: Human gut stool | place: China | collected 2011 | reverse complement strand
AACATTCCGCGAGGATCGCATTGCGGCGGAGCAAAAAATGTTGCTATCGCAACCCGCCACAGGCGGAGAATGTCGCAGGCGACATTCTTTATTATTTTATATCGAAAATTTCTCTGTATTTTTCATATAAAACAATGTGAATGCTCTATAATAAATATATAAATACTGTGAAAGAGACTGGAACAAATGGGACTTGACAGGAATATGATGCCATCGACTGAGAGCATTATTCAATGGAACGTTGAACTGGAACACTCTGGAGTAGATTTACTGAACAATGCAGTAGGTAGATACGTTTACACGCGTTAAGTGTTATGAGAGTAAGAAAGATAACTTTCTTGAACGTGGGTGGTACCGCGGATTGTGATAATTCGTCCCCGGAATATTTAATTATATTCCGGGGTTTTTCTATGTTCTGATAAATGATTAGAAGATGTCAGGATATATAAAGATATACAAAATATTAAAAATATTTCTATATTTAACCCGGAATTATATGTATAAGAAAATTTAGTGAATTAAGTGAAAGAAAGGAAAGTGGTCAGTATGAAAGAAACAGGCATTTACAGAGATGTGACATTGAACAATGTGAAAGAAGAAGACATTGGTAAAGAGATAAGAATTGCAGGCTGGGTAGAGAATATCCGAGATCATGGTGGAGTATCGTTTATAGATTTGAGGGATATGTATGGTGTGGTACAGGTAGTACTTAGAAATACAGATTTATTACATGGTATTGTGAAAGAAGATTGTGTATCTATTGAGGGGCTTGTGGAAAAAAGAGATGAAGAGACATACAACCCAAAGATTCCATCAGGTACAATTGAGGTAGAGGCACATTCAATTGATATACTTGGTAAAGTATATGCACAGCTTCCATTTGAGATACAGACTTCTAAAGAGACAAGGGAGGATTTAAGATTAAAATACAGATATCTTGATTTGAGAAATCAGAAAGTCAAAGACAATATGATTTTTCGTTCGAATGTTATAAGATTCTTAAGAGATAAGATGACAGAAATGGGCTTTTTAGAGATACAGACACCTATTTTATGTGCTTCATCTCCAGAGGGTGCAAGAGATTATATTGTTCCATCCAGAAAATATAAAGGTAAATTTTATGCATTACCACAAGCACCACAGCAGTATAAACAACTTTTGATGGTGTCAGGTTTTGATAAATATTTCCAGATTGCACCATGTTTTAGAGATGAAGATGCAAGAGCAGACCGTTCGCCAGGAGAATTCTACCAGCTAGATTTCGAGATGAGTTTTGCTACTCAGGAAGATGTATTCAAAGTAGGTGAAGAAGTTTTAACAGCTACATTTGAGAAATTTGCACCAGAAGGCTACGCGGTTACTAAAGCACCATATCCTATAATCAGCTATAAACAGGCTATGTTAGAATTTGGTACTGATAAACCGGATCTTCGTAACCCATTAAGAATAATAGATGTATCAGAATTCTTCCAGAGATGTACATTCAAGCCATTTCATAAAAAGACAGTAAGAGCAATTAAGGTTCACGCAGATATGTCTAAAGGTTTTCATGAAAAACTACTCAAATTCGCAACATCAATAGGAATGGGCGGACTTGGATATCTTGAAGTAGAAGAAGATTTATCTTATAAAGGTCCTATTGATAAATTCATACCTGATGAGATGAAAAAAGAATTATTAGATTATGCCAGATTAGAAGCAGGAGACACAATTTTCTTTATAGCAGACAGAGAAGCAAGAGCTAATCTGTATGCAGGACAGATTAGAACAGAATTAGGCGAAAAACTTGATTTAATAGAGAAAAATTCATATCGTTTCTGCTATATAAATGATTTTCCTATGTTTGAATATGATGAAGAAGAGAAGAAAATCGGTTTTACACATAACCCATTTTCAATGCCACAGGGAGGGCTTGAGGCATTAAATACTAAAGACCCACTTGACATTTTAGCATATCAGTATGATATTGTATGTAATGGAGTGGAATTGTCATCTGGTGCAGTTAGAAATCATGATATGCAGATAATGGTTAAGGCATTTGAAATAGCAGGATATAATGAAGAAGTTCTAAAGAGCAAATTCGGAGCTTTATATAATGCATTCCAGTTCGGAGCACCACCACATGCAGGAATGGCACCTGGTGTTGACCGAATGATTATGCTTCTTAGAAATGAAGAGAATATTAGAGAGATTATTCCATTCCCAATGAGTGGAACTGCACAGGATCTGATGTGTGGCGCACCAAATGAGGTAACAGAACAGCAGTTAAGAGAAGTTCATATTAAAGTAAGAGATTAGAAGTGGAGGCTACTTTGTGCAGCAGGTGTCGCAAAGTAACATTATCGCAGAGCAAAATCTGAAATTTTGCTCGCGATTCCTTCGACGTAAACGTCTGTGAAATGGAGGTTAATATGGCAAACGTAATTTCAGATGAAACGATTGATTATGTTGGTATTCTTGCTAAGTTAGAACTTAGTGGAGAGGAAAAAGAGCAGGCCAAGAAAGATATGGCTAATATGCTTAATTATATTGATAAATTAAATGAGTTAGATACAGAGGGTGTAGAACCTATGAGCCATGTATTTCCAGTTAATAACGTATTTCGTGAAGATGTGGTTACGAATGGAGATGACAGAGATAATATACTTAAGAATGCTCCTGAAGAAAAAGATGGAATGTTTAATGTACCAAAAACATTTGAGTAAATTAATCGGAAGTGAGGCTTAGTGTAGAGATGAGTATTTTAGATTATACTGCAACAGAGCTTGCAGAGAAAATTAAGAATAAAGAAGTAACTGTTTTAGAAGCCGCTAAAGCTGTATTAGAACAAATTGATAAGAAAGAAGATATTTATCATTGCTATATTACCATTGATAAAGAAAAAGTATTAAAACAGGCAGAAGATGTACAGGCTAAGATTGATTCAGGTGAATTAGACGGTCCGCTTGCCGGAGTACCTGTAGCCATAAAGGATAATATGTGTACAAAGGGTATGCTTACAACATGTGCATCAAAGATTCTTAATAATTTTGTTCCAACATTTTCGGCAGAAGCGGTGGAAAAATTAGAGAAAGCCGGAGCTGTAATAATCGGTAAAACAAATATGGATGAATTCGCAATGGGTTCAACGACGGAGACATCAGCATATGGAGTTACTAAGAATCCATGGAATCCTGAATATGTACCGGGAGGTTCATCAGGTGGTTCAGCGGCCGCAGTAGCTGCGAAAGAGTGCTTCTATGCATTAGGTTCAGATACAGGTGGTTCAATAAGACAGCCGGCTGGATATTGTGGTGTAGTAGGAATGAAGCCTACTTATTCGACGGTATCACGCTATGGCCTGATTGCATATGGTTCATCTCTAGACCAGATTGGACCTTTATGTAAAGATGTAACAGACTGTGCAACAATACTTGAGGTTATATCAGGACATGACACTAAAGATTCAACATCTATACAACGTGATGATACAGATTTCACATCAGCATTAGTCAATGATGTAGAAGGTATGAGAATCGGTATTCCAAGAGATTATTTCGGCGATGGTTTAGATGATGAAGTTAAGAAAGCTGTATTAGAGGCAGCAGAGGTTCTTAAGAGAAAAGGTGCAATCGTAGAAGAATTTGATTTAAGTCTGGTAGAATATGCAGTACCTGCTTACTATACAATTGCAGCAGCAGAAGCCAGCTCGAACCTTGAGAGATTCGATGGAATTAAATACGGATACAGAACAGAAGAATTTACAGATTTGCATAATATGTATAAGAAAACCCGTTCAGAGGGCTTTGGAACAGAAGTCAAGAGAAGAATTATGCTCGGTTCATTCGTGTTAAGTTCAGGTTACTATGATGCATATTATCTTAAGGCATTAAGAGTTAAGGCTCTTATTAAGAAAGCATTTGATGATGCATTTGCTAAATATGATGTTATATTAGGACCAGTTGCACCGACTACAGCACCTAAATTAGGAGAAAGCCTTTCAGATCCACTTAAAATGTATTTAGGTGATATATATACAATATCAGTCAATCTTGCAGGACTTCCGGGAATAAGCATTCCATGTGGAAAAGATTCAAAGGGATTGCCAATCGGATTACAGTTAATAGGTGACTGTTTTAAGGAGAAGAACCTTATAAGAACAGCTTATACTTATGAACAGGCAAGAAGAAATGGAGATTAATATGAGTAAAGTATATGAAACAGTTATTGGACTTGAAGTACATGTTGAGTTAGCTACAAAGACGAAGATATTCTGTGGCTGTTCAACTGCATTTGGTGCCGAACCTAATGCACATACATGTCCGGTTTGTACAGGTATGCCGGGAAGTCTTCCGGTACTTAATAAACAGGTAGTGGAATATGCGATGTCAGTAGGCGTTGCTACTAACTGTGACATCACAAGATATTGTAAATTTGACAGAAAGAATTATTTCTATCCTGATAATCCACAGAACTACCAGATTTCACAGTTATATCTTCCTATCTGCCGAAATGGTTATGTGGAAATAGATGGTGAAAATGGAAGAAAAAAAGTAGGTATTCATGAGATTCATATGGAGGAAGATGCAGGTAAGTTAATACATGATGATTGGGAGGACTGCTCATTAGTTGACTATAACAGGTCAGGAGTTCCGCTTATTGAAATAGTATCAGAACCTGATATGCGTTCATCAGATGAAGTTATTGCTTATCTTGAGAAGCTTAGAATGATAATCCAGTATCTTGGAGCATCTGACTGTAAACTTAACGAGGGTTCAATGCGTGCCGATGTAAACATTTCCGTAAGGGAAATGGGAGCCAAAGAATTTGGCACACGAACAGAGATGAAGAACCTCAACTCATTTAAGGCAATTTCAAGGGCAATTGAAAATGAGAGAGCAAGACAGATTGATTTAATCGAATCAGGTGAAAAAGTAATACAGGAGACTAGAAGATGGGACGATAACAAAGAGTATTCCTATCCAATGCGTTCTAAGGAGGATGCTAAGGATTACAGATATTTCCCTGAACCAGACCTTGTACCTATTGTAATTAGTGATGAATGGCTTAAACGTATTAAAGACAGTCAGCCAGAATTCAGGGAAGAGAAGATGGCAAGATATATTAAGGAATATGGTATTCCTGAATATGATGCCGGAATTATTACAGCAACTAAGAAATTGGCAGATATTTTCGAAGAAACAGTAAGTGAGGGTGCGAATGCCAAGAAAGTAAGTAATTATCTTATGGGCGAGACAATGAGACTTCTTAAAGAGCATGAGATGGATGCTGAAGAAATTTCATTTTCACCAGTAAATCTTGCAAAACTTATTAAACTTATAGATGCCGGAACAATTAACAGTTCAGTAGCAAAAGAAGTATTTGAGAAGGTATTTACTGAAGATATTGATCCTGACGTATACATCGAAGAACATGGTTTAAAAATGGACAATGATGAAGAAGGATTAAGAAAAATGCTTGAAGAAATAGTGGCTAATAATCCACAGTCTGTTGAGGATTATCATAATGGTAAGGACAAGGCGATTGGATTCTTAGTAGGTCAGGCTATGAAAGCTACTAAGGGAAAAGCTAATCCGGGAATGATAAATAAAATTTTAAAGGAATTATTGTAAATCCGCTTAAGGTAAATAATATGGTTATAGAATCAAAAATCAGAAAATTTCCTGAATAAAAGGAAAGTTTTCTGACTTTTGATTTTAATAATAATAAATAGTAAATACAGCGTAAAACAAGATGTCTAATTAATTGTTAGAATTATCCAAAGTTGCTTCATAATCATCAAAGATATAATTAAGTATAGGAGCAAGACCTACAAATTCAGCACCATAATTCTTAAGTCCATTATCACATAGGCGGCTTCGTACGATTCTTACAACCGTATATAATATAGAGTCATCACCACCTAATTTGATTTTGGCATTGAAGTAATATCCGGTAGGAAGTGTTGCAGAAGATGTGAAACCGATACCACCTTTTGAGATATCAGTAACTTCAATTGGAGCATCAATATTGGCAATCACTTCATTATCTTGATGAAATAACTTTGAGATATTAAGTTTTAAATCAACATTCATTCTTTTATAACGACGTTTTTCTTTTTCAGGCATACTATTCTCCATTCTGAGCGACTTGTTCGCGAGGAGGCGATTAGAAATTCGCTTATGCGATTTCTAATCTGCCATAAAACTAATTGTTTTCGCCCGGAAACGATTAGTTTGGAGCAAAAGAATTGGTGCATCAGCACAATTCTTTCGAACTGGTTCCATTTCGCAGACGCAGCTGCAAATATATCTTGGATATATTATACAAGTAATTATCTGATTATTCAAGAATTTTGCAAAGTTATACAAATAATATTCAATGTGGAAAATTAATTTGATTTTAAGTATGTATTGTATTATAATTTACCTTGTTTAGTAAGAGTGAAATATGATTAGGCATTTAGGTTTATAAGTTAAGAGCATAAGGTTTTAAGATATATTTATTTTGTAAAAGACAATAGAATAATGTCATATTTAATGCGATATTTGGTTATAAGATATATTTTATTTCAGAAAAAGCTCACAGAATAAACTTAAAGGAGTACAGACCGTATGAAGAATATACATGAAATTAGTAACTGTTGTATGTCACCGGATGCAGACGATACATTACATGAGGAATGTGGTGTATTCGGAATGTATGATTTCGATGGCAATGATGTGGCATCATCGATTTATTATGGTTTATTTGCATTACAGCACAGAGGTCAGGAAAGCTGCGGAATAGCTGTAAGTGATACAGAGGGACCAAAGGGCAAGGTAAGTGTCTATAAGGATATGGGCCTTGTAAATGAAGTGTTCCAGCCGGATAATCTTGAAAAATTAAAAGGTAATATCGGTGTCGGACATACAAGATATTCTACAGCAGGAAGCAGTACGAGAGAGAATGCACAGCCATTGGTACTTAATTATGTGAAAGGTATTCTTGGACTTGCACATAATGGAAATCTTATTAATGCGTTAGAACTTCGCAAGGAACTAGAGTATACCGGAGCTATTTTCCAGACTACAATAGATTCAGAAGTTATAGCATATCTTATCGCAAGAGCCAGAATTAAATGTGGTTCGGTTGAGGAAGCTGTCAAAGAGACTATTAAGAAGATAAAAGGTGCTTATTCATTAATTGTAATGAGTCCGAGAAAATTAATAGGTGCAAGAGACCCATATGGTTTTAAGCCATTATGCATTGGTAAAAGAGATAATACATATATTTTAGCTTCAGAGACATGTGCACTTGATACTATCGGTGCAGAGCATGTAAGAGATGTTTTACCTGGTGAGATAGTAACTATTACTGATGGTAAGATAATATCTGATACATCATTATGTCTGCCTAAAGAGAAAGAAGCAAGATGTATATTCGAATATATTTATTTCGCAAGACCGGACAGTATAATTGATGGAATTTCAGTATATCATTCAAGAATTATGGCAGGAAGATATCTTGCCATGGATCATCCTGTAGAGGCTGATTTAGTAGTAGGTGTGCCGGAATCAGGAAATGCGGCAGCATTAGGATATTCTTTAGAATCAGGAATTCCTTATGGTACTGCATTTGTTAAGAACGGATATGTCGGACGTACATTTATAAAGCCTAAGCAGAGCAGCAGGGAATCAAGTGTAAGAGTTAAACTTAACGTTTTGAAGGAAGCAGTTAAGGGTAAAAGAGTAATTATGATAGATGACTCTATTGTAAGAGGTACTACGAGTGACCGTATAGTAGGAATGCTTAAGGAAGCAGGTGCTACAGAGGTGCATGTAAGAATAAGTTCACCACCATTTTTAAATGAGTGTTATTTTGGAACGGATATTCCAAGCAAAGAACAGTTAATTGCACATAACAGAACGATTGAAGAAATCAGACAGATTATCGGTGCGGATTCGTTAGGTTATCTCGGAATAGACAGATTATCACAGATGGTTGAGGGACTTCCTATATGTACAGGATGTTTTAATGGAAAGTATCCTATAGAACCACCTAAGGAAGATATTCGTGGTGAATATGAAGCATAAAAGTGTTTAAAATATTGGCATTAGCTGATATAATACTAAGGAAAAGATACCTTAGATAGATTAACTAATATGTATAAGAAAAAGGAGAACTAATATGTACGATAAGTATCAAAGCCCATTGTCAGAGCGATATGCAAGTAAGGAAATGCAGTATATTTTCTCACCTGATATGAAATTCAGAACATGGAGAAAATTATGGATTGCATTAGCAGAGACAGAGAAAGAATTAGGACTTAATATCACTGATGAGCAGATTGCAGAGTTGAAAGAACATGCAGAGGATATCAATTATGATGTTGCTAAGGAAAGAGAAAGATTAGTTAGACATGATGTTATGTCGCATGTTTATGCATATGGTGTACAGTGTCCAAAGGCTAAGGGAATTATCCATCTTGGCGCAACTTCATGTTATGTTGGTGATAATACAGATATTATCGTAATGACTGAAGCACTTAAATTAGTCAGAAAGAAATTAATAAATGTTATTGCTGAATTAGCTAAATTTGCTGATTCATATAAAGCACAGCCAACACTTGCATTTACACATTTTCAGCCTGCACAGCCAACTACAGTTGGAAAACGTGCGACATTATGGATGAATGAATTAGTTGTTGACTTAGAAGACCTTGATTATGTTATCGGAAGTATGAAGTTATTAGGTTCAAAGGGAACAACAGGTACACAGGCAAGTTTCCTTGAATTATTCGAGGGTGACCAGGATAAAATCAGAAAAATTGATCCTATGATAGCTAAGAAGATGGGATTTGAGAAATGTCAGCCTGTTTCAGGACAGACATATACAAGAAAAGTTGATACGAGAGTATTAAATGTATTAGCAGGAATTGCAGCAAGTGCTCACAAATTCTCAAATGATATAAGATTATTACAGCATCTTAAAGAGGTTGAAGAACCATTTGAAAAGAATCAGATTGGTTCATCTGCAATGGCTTATAAGAGAAATCCTATGAGAAGTGAGAGAATTGCATCACTTGCTAATTATGTAATGGTAGATGCACTTAATCCTGCAATTACATCAGCTACACAGTGGTTTGAGAGAACGCTTGATGATTCTGCAAATAAGAGAATAAGTGTTCCTGAAGCATTTCTTGCAATTGACGGAATACTTGACTTATATCTCAATGTAGTAGATGGTTTAGTTGTATATCCAAAGGTTATAGAGAAGAGACTTATGGCAGAATTACCATTTATGGCTACAGAAAATATTATGATGGATGCAGTTAAAGCAGGTGGCGACAGACAGGAATTACACGAAGAGATTCGTAAGCTTTCTATGATTGCAGGAAAGAATGTTAAAGAAGAGGGACTTGATAACAATTTATTAGAGCTTATTGCAGCAGATGATAAATTCGGAATGAGTCTTGAAGATTTGAAGAAATCAATGGACCCAACAAAGTATGTTGGACGTTCAAAAGAGCAGGTTGATGAGTTCTTAAGTGAAGTTATTAATCCAATTCTTGAAGAGAATAAGGAAATACTTGGAATGACAGCTACAATCAACGTGTAATTATAAATATAAGAATATATAATATACTCTATAGTAATCGGGTTTCTGGTAAGCGTTGCTATCGGAAACCTTTAGTGATAAAAGACAACGCAGAAATGAGGAAAAGTAATGGGCGGATTTTTTGGAGTTGCATCGAAAAATGATTGCGTATTTGATTTGTTTTTTGGAACAGATTATCATTCACATCTTGGAACAAGAAGAGGTGGAATGGCTGTATATGGTAAGGATGGATTTGACCGTTCAATCCATAATATAGAGAATTCTCCTTTTAGAACTAAATTCGATAAAGAGATAAATGAGATGAAAGGTAATTTAGGAATTGGCTGTATATCAGATTATGAACCACAGCCATTAATTGTTCGTTCACATCATGGAACCTATGCCATAACAACAGTTGGTAAAATTAATAATACAGATGAAATTGTTAAAAAGATTTTCAGTAATGGTAATTCACATTTCTTAGAAATGAGTGGTGGAGATATCAATGCTACTGAACTCGTGGCAGCTATTATTAACCAGAAAGATAATATGATTGACGGTATAAGGTATGCACAAGAGATAATAGATGGTTCAATGACTATGTTAGTTATGACTCCTAAGGGAATATTTGTAGCGAGAGACAGGTTAGGAAGAACTCCGGCGGTTATCGGTAAGAAAGAGGACGGATATTGTGCTACATTTGAATCATTTGCCTATCTGAATCTTGGATATACGGATTATAAGGAATTAGGTCCGGGCGAAATAGTAATCATGACACCTGAGGAAGTTAGAACGGTATGTGCCCCGGGAACCAACATGAAAATTTGCACATTCCTCTGGATTTATTATGGATACCCTTCTTCAAGTTATGAAGGCGTCAGCGTAGAAAAAATGCGTTATAATTGTGGAGCGATGCTTGCAAGACGTGATATGAATGACAAGAATAAGGTAGAGCCTGATATTGTTGCAGGTGTACCGGATTCAGGAACAGCTCATGCGGTAGGATATGCTAACGAGTCAGGAATTCCATTTTCAAGACCATTTATTAAATATACACCTACATGGCCACGTTCATTTATGCCTACTATCCAGAGTAAGCGTAATCTGATTGCAAAAATGAAGCTTATACCTGTTCATGATTTAATTAAAGATAAGAGCTTATTACTTATAGATGACTCTATCGTGAGAGGAACACAGCTTAGAGAAACTACTGAATTCCTATATTCAAGCGGAGCTAAAGAGGTACATATAAGACCTGCCTGCCCACCACTTGTATATGGCTGTAAATTCATTAATTTCTCACGTTCATCTTCAGAAATGGACTTAATAACAAGACGAGTTATTAAGAATTTAGAGGGTGATAATGCTGAAAATGTACTTAATGAGTATACTAATCCTGAAACTGAAAGATATCAGAATATGATAGAAGAGATAAGAAAAGAACTTAAATTTACATCTCTTAGATATCACAGATTAGATGATATGATAGAGTCAGTAGGAATAGACAAGAGTAAGTTATGTACTTATTGCTGGGATGGAAGGGAATAGGAAGTATGAAGATAAGCAAGAATAAAATAAAGACAATATTAATAGTATTAGCAGTAATACTGATAATTGTAATACCTGTAGGCATAAATATACTGTTTCCTAAATATTATAAACTGAAAATAGATTATAGTGAGATAAAATGTATTGAGGTTGAGTCATGTAATAAACGTCAGTATTTTGTTTTTGATAAAAGTGAAGATATAAAAATAATAATGGATTATATATGCAGTCAAAAGTATAGGAAAGAAAATATATATGAAGTAATTGCTTCTCAATACCATACTGTAATAAAATCAAAAATAGGTTATGATATAAAATTATATAGTTCAACGGAATGTGAAGAGTCAGATTTGATTAAGACTATTAAATTGCCACAGATAGGTGGAATAACAATCGATGGAGTAAAATACAGATTACCGGAAGAGGAATATCCTATATATGGTAATCTATATAGAATAATACACAACGAAATCTTAAAAGATAATAATTAAATATTAATTAACTTATAAGAATAAAGAATGTCGCTTGCGACATTCTCTGCTTGCGGCGGGTTGCTATAGCAACCCGCCGCAGTGCAATCCACGCGGAGCGTTTCCTTGTATTTATCCAAAATGCTTTTTCTCCAATTCTGCAAAAACTTTTAACTTGTTGATAATATTAATTAACGGAAGTACTGTTGATAACAATTATTAAAAAATATGGATGATGCAACTTTTGATATGTGGATAAGGTTGCAGGGCAATAAACAATGATTTCCCTTGTAAGTTACCCATAATGGCAAAAACAAGGGAAAATACATACAAGTTCACGATTTGAGACTCTGAAAGCCTTGAAAAATAAGGAACGTTAGTTGGATTGATAAACAACTTATAATTTATTTAACTTCTTCTAATATTATACCGCTGAAAGCAGGAAGTTCTAAGTTAAGTTTTTTAGAAACAGTAGATAACTGTTTGCGGCTTACAGGAGTATTACCACCATAAATATCATAGTCAGAGTTGAGTAAGACTCTGTATTTGCCGTTCTTTTTTAAATCAAGGGTGTAGTTCTGTGCAACACCTGAGAAATTAAGGGCTACGACTATATTTTGTTTTGGACTACGGCGAATGTAAGAGTACAGACATTCGCTTTCACTATGACAGTCAATCCATTCAAAACCATTTTCATCATAGTCTTCTTCCCATAATGCAGGATTATCAATATATATTTTATTTAGTTTTTGTATATATTTATGAAAAGAATCATGAATCGGATATTTGAGAATATCCCAGTCCTGTTCACGTTTTTCGTCCCATTCCCTAAGCTGGCCGATTTCATTTCCCATAAAGTTGAGTTTCTTGCCCGGATGTGTCATCATATACATATAAAGTAGGCGACCTTGTGGAAATTTCATCTCGTATTCACCGAACATTTTCTGAAGAATCGTACATTTGCCATGAACTGTTTCATCATGTGAAAAAGGAAGTAAGAAGTTAGCATCATAGTAATACATCATACTGAAAGTAAGTTTATGATAACTTCCTCCACGGAATAATGGATCAAGCTTCATATATTCAAGGGTATCATTCATCCAGCCCATATCCCACTTGTAGTCGAAACCTAAGCCGCCATCTCTGACAGATTTAGTAACATCTTTAAAGTTAGTAGAATCTTCCGCTGCAAGCATACAATTAGGAAATCTGTCTTTAAGTCCACTGTTAAGTGTCTTAACAAAATCTACGGCATTACCATTTACACCACGGTTCTCATCACCCTGCCAATATAAGATTCGGCTGATTGCGTCCATTCGCAGACCATCAATGTGGTATTTATCAAGCCAGTAAGCAGCAGCACTGTTTAAGAAACTGCGCACCTCTCCACGACTGTGCATAAAGTTACAGCTTCCCCATTCACTGACACCTACATCATTATGAGGATATTCATAAAGTGCTGTTCCGTCATAATTAGCAAGAGCGTAAGCGTCTACAGCAAAATGGACAGGAACAAAATCTACGATTACAGCTATATCAGATGCATGGAATAAATCAATCATCTTCTGGAACTGAGTGGCGGTTCCGTATCTGCTTGTTGGAGCGAAGAAGCCGGTATTCTGATACCCCCAGCTTTCATCACATGGGTGTTCGCTTATAGGCATAAGTTCAAGACAGTTATAACCATTCTCTTTCATATATTTAATGAGTTTAGGTGCGATTTCATCATAGGTAAACCAGCCATGCTCGTCATCCGGATTAGTCAGCCAGCTTCCAAGATGCACCTCATAGATATTAAGAGGTGCTTTCTTGAAATCAGTACGTTTCTTCAACCATTTAGCATCAGAGAATTTATATTCATCTAAATCGCGAATTATGCTCGCACTATCAGGGCGTAATTCCATTCCAAAACCATAAGGGTCACAATGGTCAATTACACCATTTGATGCAGTTATCTGGAATTTATACATATCGCCTGGTTTGGCATTCTCTACAAAGAGTTCAAAGAATTGTCTGTCATCTGTCACACGATTCATATTCTGTGGATGCCAGTTATTAAAACTTCCGATTACCGCAACATTACTTGCAGCAGGTGCAAATGTACGAAAAGTAACACCTTTTTTTTCAATATGTGCGCCAAGATAATTATAAGCGTCAAAAATCTGACCTGTATAAAAATTATAGAAATTCATTGTTATACCTCCTAACATTTGATGTATTTTGCACTATATCCTTTCATATTAAGTCCACCCTCGAAACTTACGGTTTCACCTGTAATAAGGTCTGTTCCTGAACCAACTCCGGAATCAAAATGAGCAGTATAATCATCAGCTGAAGCATTGATTGCGATTAATACACGCTCGCCATCGCAGGTTCTTTCGAATACACATTGATGATTAGTAAGAACAACTGATTTGAAATCTCCATAACAGATTGCCTTACTATTCTTGTATGCATTAGCAAGTTTAGAAATATAGTCTGATAATTCGTTCTCAATTGGTGCATCAAAGCAGGCACGTAATGCAGAATCACCTTCATTCTTATGTGCTTTAGCACCCCATTCGCTTCCGTAATATACGCAAGGAATTCCAGGCATACCAAATGCAAGCGCATAAATAAGTGGAAGATGATTTTCATTATTAAGGTTGCTTGCAATTCTTGATACGTCATGATTATCTACGAAAGTGAGTAAGTGTTTACCTTTGTATAAAGTCCAGTTCTCAGGACCAAACTGACGGAGAAGTGAGTGTACAATTTCAAACATATTCATAGAATTGAAACTTGAGAATAAGCCCTTATAACACTCATAGTTTGTACAGCTGTGAAGCATTTCATCATTGACAAATTGGTTATAATCACCATGAAGAAGTTCGCCAAGAAGCCAGAAGTCAGCTTTTAATCCGTTACAGAAATGTCTTAATCTCTTTAAGAAATCTTTATCAAGGCAATAAGCAACATCAAGTCTTATTCCATCAATGTCGAATTCATCAACCCATAATTTGATACTATCGAAAATATAGTTAATAACTTCTTCATTTCTAAGATTCAATTTAACTAAATCGTAGTTGCCTTCCCAGCCTTCATACCATAATCCGTCGTTGTAATTAGAATTTCCACCGAAGTCAATTCTCGCAAACCAGTCTTTATATGGAGATGCTTCTCGGTTCTTTAATACGTCCTGAAATGCGAAAAATCCTCGTCCTACATGATTAAATACTCCGTCTAAAACAACTTTTATACCGGCTTTATGAAGGTTGTCACAGACATTTTTAAAATCTTCATTTGTACCAAGGCGACAGTCTATTTTTCGATAATCTCTGGTATTATATCCATGAGTGTCAGATTCGAAAACCGGTGAGAAATAAATTGCATTTGCTCCTAATTTATTAATATGAGGTATCCAGTCATTAACCTTTAATATTCTTGAAGTGAGTACACCGTCGTTTTCGAATGGTGCTCCACAAAATCCTAACGGATAAATTTGATAAAATACGCTTTCTTCAGCCCACATGCTTAAGTCCTCCTTAAATAGTCTGTAATCTAAAAATCCTTTTTGAAGTTTTTTTGCAAATTCTTCAAGAGAATCTGCAGATATTTCATTTCTTCCGTTTTCTTCAATAATACCAAGAAATCCATTTACAAAGAAAGTAATGCTTATTCTTGCATTTAATAAATCTTTTTCGTCAAGTCCAAAGACAGTAGAACGACTGATTAGTGAGTCGATTATCTGTGTTCTTACCTTATATATTAAAGGCGACAGACTTGGTGAGTTAAAAAACGGCTTATAAAGATTGCCCTGCTCCTTATTCAATTGCAATATCTTAGACCAGATATTAGGTAAATCTTTAATCATATTATTTACACCATTCTGGCAAATGATGTCTACAATAGGCGAGACAATCTGTAATATAAAATCTTCTGCACATTCATAAATATCTTTATAATGAAGATAGAAGGTGCTTTTGTTGATTCCTGCTTCTTTACATAATTCTATAACGGTAATATCACGTATGTCTTTCACACAAAGTAAGTTGCTGAGTGTTACATAAAGAGCATTTTTTGTTTTTTTAATCTTAGCATTTTCCAATTATCTTACCTCTTCCTTGCAAGTATGTATGCATTATAACATCGAAATAGACAAATGTCTATATTAAATTTTAAAATATTAATCTCATATCAGTTTAAACTTGCTAAATTGCCTGTATAATGTTAAAATACTTCTTTAGAAAGTAGCATTTAATATGATTAAATTATAAGAAAGGAGCCATATTTCCGTCAGATATTTATGGTAAATATTATGGATATTATAATTATATGGAAAATATGGGATAGAATAAATTGTGGAAAAGAAAATAGCAGTAGTTACAGACAGTAATAGTGGAATTACACAGGCAAAAGCTAAAGAGATGGGTGTGTATGTTTTGCCAATGCCTTTTATGATTGACAGTAAAGAATATTTTGAGGATATTAATTTAACTATAGTGGAATTCTTTGAGAAACTTAAAGGAGACTGTACTATATCGACATCACAGCCATCACCTTCATCTATGACAGATTTATGGGACAAGATATTAGAAGAATATGATGAAATTGTTCATATTCCAATGTCAAGTGGATTAAGCGGTGCATGTCAGACAGCCATAATGTTATCAGATGATTATGATGGAAAAGTGCAGGTAGTAAATAACCAGAGAATCTCAGTAACACAGGAACAGTCAGTAAGGGATGCGTTAGAACTTGTTAAAGCAGGTAAGAGCGCAGAAGAGATAAAAGAAATACTTGAGAACCGCAAGTTTGAATCAAGTATTTATATTATGTTAGATACATTAACATACCTTAAAAAGGGTGGAAGAATCACACCTGCTGCCGCAGCACTTGGTAATCTTCTTAAGTTAAAACCTGTTCTTCAGATTCAGGGAGAAAAGTTAGATGCATTTGCCAAAGCCAGAACTATAAAACAGGCAAAGGCAACTATGCTTGATGCGATTCAGAAAGATTTCAAAGAAAGATTTAATAATGATGAAGATGGTGATATGGGATTATTTATTGCACATACACAGAATTATGATGCAGCAGTAGAATTCAGGGAAGAAGTATTAAAGGTATTTCCTGGTAAAGATATCGAAATTGCAGATTTATCATTAAGTGTATCATGTCATATAGGACCTGGAGCATTAGCATTAGCATGTGCAAAATGCATTAAATAAAAAAGGGGTAAAAAAGGAGTAAAAAGAGGTAATAAAGAGGGGTATAAGAGGTAAAGAGAGGGGGTAAATAAAGGAGGGTAAAAATTTATAAAATTAAATCTGAGTGTATAAATATTACTACTTAGAGAGGGGTTTTTCTACAAAAGTCTTTGGTCTTATTGAAAAATACTCATTACTATGATAAAGTCTTAACATAAATTACCGGATATTTAAAACTTATTTCATATCATAGGATATTTGGTAATGGTGGGAAAATGAGTATTGACATATACATAGAAGAAACCGTCCGTTAAGGGCGGTTTCTTTGGTCTTAGAAATAATTATTGAATAATAATGGCATAGGATATATTTAAATCCTATGCCATTAAAATGCATAAATATAAATTGGTTTTATAAAAATACAATTCTATAAAAGTGTAATTCCGTTCTCAGCAGCACATTCATTAATTGCATCCGGCCAGATAGAAGCCTGAACCTCACCGATATGTGCTTTTCTAAGATAGAACATGCAGATTCTTGACTGTCCGATTCCTCCGCCGATTGTGTAAGGAAGCTCCTTATCTAAGATGGCTTTCTGGAATGGAAGTTCAGCTCTTTCAGGACAACCTGCTTTATCTAATTGTTCCTTTAGTGATACCTCATCAACTCTGATACCCATAGAAGATAATTCAAGAGCAATATCAAGCACAGGATAGTATACGATAATATCTCCGTTAAGTTTCCAGTCATCGTAGTCAGGTGCACGGCCATCATGTTTTTCGCCTGAAGCTAATTTATCTCCTATCTGCATAATGAAGATTGCACCTTTTAACTTAGCAATCTTATATTCTCTTTCCTTAGGTGTACAGTCAGGATACATATCCTCTAATTCCTGTGAAGTGATAAATGATATTTCAGCAGGGAGAAATTCCTGTATGTAATTATACTGTGAAGCAATATAGCTTTCTGTACGTTTAAGAGCTGTATATACTTTCTGGACAGTAGCTTTAAGGGTTTCAGGGTTTCTCTCTTCTTTAGAAATGATTTTCTCCCAATCCCACTGGTCAACAAATATAGAATGAATGTTATCAGTATCTTCATCACGTCTGATAGCGTTCATATCTGTGTAAAGTCCCTCACCTGAATGGAAACCATAACGCTTAAGAGCCTGACGTTTCCATTTAGCAAGTGAATGTACGATTTCAACTTCTTTGTCATCCTGTTCTTTTATGCCAAAGCTCACAGGTCTTTCTACACCATTAAGGTTATCATTAAGTCCTGATTCAGGTCTTACGAATAAAGGTGCTGAAACACGTGTAAGATTAAGTTCTTCTGCGAGCACTCTTTCGAAATAATCTTTTACAAGTTTGATTGCTATTTCAGTTTCACGAATAGACAATGCCGAAGAATATCCGGCAGGTGTTAATAAATGTTCCATTTTTTCATTCCTTTCTCTCATAGATCATCAGGTGTGGCAAAACATATAATATATAAAGGCAGTTTCGTTATTACCTGACATACATAATAAAGAATTATATCATATCATATAAAAAATAAAAGTAAAAATTTGCTGTGTATTGTAAAAAGATTATGTTTCGGTTATAATCTAGAATAAGTTTGTTAAAGTTTGTTAAGATAGAAAGCGTTGGTATGGAATAGAATGGAAAAATTATATGAGACTCAGGAAGAAACCGAGAAAGTTATATTGATTGGTGTTTCTACGAGTGATGGAGATGATACGGAAGAATCTTTAATGGAATTAAAGGAGCTTGTGAAAACAGCAGGGGCAGCAACTGTAGCAACTGTTATCCAGAACAGAGAGGCAATACATGCAGGAACATATATTGGAAAAGGCAAGATTGAAGAAGTGAAGGTCCTTATTGATGAATTAGGCGCAACAGGAGTTGTATGTGATGATGAATTAAGTCCTGCACAGTTAATGAATCTAAGAGATGCATTAGATACGAAAGTAATGGACAGAACTCTTATAATACTTGATATATTTGCAAGTCGAGCTAAGACAGGTGAGGGTAAAGTCCAGGTTGAACTTGCCCAGTTAAAATACAGACAGGCAAGGTTAGTCGGACTTAGAAGCTCGCTTTCAAGATTAGGCGGTGGAATCGGTACAAGAGGACCTGGCGAAAAGAAATTAGAGATGGACAGACGTCTTATTAAGGACAGAATAGCAGTATTAAGGCATGAAGTCGAAGAGATGAAAGTCCACAGAGAACTTGCAAGAAACCAGAGAAGTAAGAATCCAACGACAGTTATCTCCATAGTCGGATATACTAATGCCGGTAAGTCAATCCTTTTAAATGAACTGACAGGGGCAGGTGTCTTAGAGGAAAATAAGTTATTTGCAACCTTAGATCCTACGACTAGAAGGTACAAGCTTGAAAGTGGACAGGAAATTATGCTGACAGATACGGTGGGTTTTATCAGAAAACTTCCACATCACCTAATCGATGCCTTCAGAAGTACACTTGAAGAGGCTAAGTATGCAGATATACTTATTCATGTGGTAGATGCTTCAAACCCTCAGATGGATGCACAGATGCATATTGTATATGAAACTTTAGATTCACTTGGAGTTACGGATAAATCTATAATTACAATATTTAATAAGCAGGATAAGGTCGCAGAGCAAATAAAGAGTAATGGAGAGGCAGAGATGCCTGTATTTAAGGATTTCAGGGCAGATTATACCTTGAATGCCTCGATAAAGAATCATACAGGACTTGATAAACTGCTAGAATATATAGAAGAAATTCTTAGAAATAAGAAGATTTATATAGCTAAGACATTTGGATATAAGGAAGCAGGACAGATTCAGAAAATCAGAAAATATGGTGAACTTCTGAAAGAAGAATATAGAGATGACGGTATCTATGTAGAGGCATATGTGCCTGTTGAACTTATGCCGATGTAGATAATTGCAGAATATTTAACTAAAGAAATTTAGATGATTTTGAAATATTAATAATTAACTAAATATGGTTAATTAACGAAATATAGAATACTAAAAAGCAGTAAATGAAAATGGTACTATATTAGAAATCAGAAATGGAGCAAGAAATGGATAAAGGATATAATAGAGCAGATGAAATGTTTAAAGACATAGCAAGACGAATATTAGAAGAGGGCTGTATGGATATTAATCCAAGACCAAGATATGCGGACGGAACTCCTGCACATACTCTATCAATTAATCATGTAATGCAAAGTTATGATTTATCAAAAGGTGAATTACCACTTATAACATTGAGACCGATTGCTATAAAAAGTTCCATAGGTGAACTGTTATGGATATATCAGGACCAGTCGAACAGTCTTGATGTATTAAGAGATAAATATAATGTTACGTGGTGGGACGAATGGGATATTGGTGACAGAACCATAGGTGCCTGTTATGGAGAAACAGTAAGAAGACATAATCTTATGAACAACTTATTAAACGATATACAGAATAATCCGGATGGAAGAAGACATATTATAAATATGTGGCAAGAGGACGATTTCAAAGATAAACATGGATTGAAACCTTGTGCATATCAGACAGTATGGAATGTAAGACATGGTAAAGATGGCAAAGATTATTTAGATATGTGCCTTTTCCAGCGTTCAAGTGATTACGCAACAGCAGGAATAATTAATCAGATGCAGTATGTTATATTCCAGATGTTAGTAGCCAGACATTGCGGATATGAAGCTGGCAGATTTACATGGTTTGTGGCGAATATCCAGATATATGACAGACATATTGAGCCAATCAAAGAGATGCTTAACAGGGAATCAGTAGAATGTTCACCAAGAATAGAGATAAACCCTGATAAAAAGAATTTCTATGATATAACTATTGATGATGTGAAGATAACAGGATATCCTAGAAAGATTATAAAGGAACAGAATCCACAGCTTAAATTTGACATTGGAATATAAAAATATAAAATGAAGTAGAAAAGAGGAATAGAGACTAATATGAATTTAATAGTAGCAGTAGACAAGAATTGGGCAATAGGCAATAAGGGAAAATTATTATTAAGTATTCCTGATGATATGAAGTTTTTCAGAGAGACAACAACAGGAAATGTGGTTGTAATGGGTAAGACAACCTTAAAGAGTTTTCCAAATGAGAGACCACTCAAAAACAGAGTAAATATCGTACTTACAAGAGATAATAATTTCACAGCACAAGATGCAATTATAGTACATAGCATTGATGAGACATTAGAAGCATTAAAACAGTATAATGCTGAAAATGTATATGTGATTGGTGGTGCAAGTGTGTATGAACAATTATTACCATATTGTGATACTGCATACGTTACATATATAGATTATGCTTATGAAGCAGACAGATATTTTCCTAATCTTGATAAGATGTCTGATTGGAAACTTACAGAGGAAAGCGAAGAGCAGACATATTTCGATGTAGAATATTATTTCAGAAAATACGAAAGAGTGTAGAAATAAGAAATTATTTACCTGAAGCTGCATATATTAGAATAAAGTTGTTTGACAGGAATCAAAATTATGCGCGCAATGCAAAACGATATGATTGACAGAGGTCAGTTACAGGTAAATGTTACTACAATTAATAACATTCCAATAGAAAATGTTAACATTTCTATTTATGAGGAAGGGCAGCCTACCAATAAGATAGAAGAAATAACAACTGATGCATCCGGACAGAGTGAAAAAATTGATTTGGCTACTCCACCGGTGGAATTAAGCTTATATGTGGATAACATTATTCAGCCGTATGCGGAATATTCATTGTTAATGGAAGCTGATGGTTATGAGCCGGTTAATATTTCGGGTGTTGAGATATTATCAGGAAGAATGTCGATACAGGATATAAAATTAAGACCTTTATTAGAGGGAAAAAATGGTGAAGATTTCGTTATCCCCGCACATACACTTTATGGTGAATATCCACCTAAGATTGCAGAAGCAGAAGTAAAACCTGTAAATCCTCCAGGTGAGATAGTACTAAGCAGGGTTGTAATTCCTGAATATATAATAGTACATGATGGCGCACCATCAGACAGTACAGCAAGTGATTATTATGTTCTTTATAAGGATTACATTAAAAATGTTGCATCAAGCGAAATTTATGCAACATGGCCGGAGGAGACGATTAAAGCAAACGTACTGGCGATAATGTCATTTACACTTAACAGAGTATATACGGAATGGTACAGGAACAAAGGCTACGATTTTACTATAACTTCATCTACTGCATTTGACCACAAATGGATAAATAACCGAAATATTTTTGATACAATTTCGTTAGTGGTTGACGAAATATTTGACCAGTATTTATCAAGGCCTAATGTAAAACAGCCTATACTTACACAATATTGTGATGGTAACAGAGTGAGCTGTCCGGGCTGGATGACACAATGGGGAAGCAAGAGCCTCGGTGAAAGCGGATATTCCGCAATTCAGATACTCAGGAATTTCTATGGAAGCACAATATACATTAATACGGCAGAACAGATATCAGGTGTTCCGATTTCATATCCGGGATATGAATTAGATATAGGTGCATCAGGCAGCAAGGTTCAACAGATACAGGAGGAATTAGACCGGATAGCACAGGTATATTCAAATATTCCTAGAATACAGGCTGATGGCATATATGGAGAGGCTACAAAGGCAGCAGTAAAGGAATTTCAGAGAACATTTAATTTGCCACAGACAGGAATAATTGATTTTAAAACATGGTATAAAATTTCCCAGATATATGTAGGAATAACGAGAATTGCAGAATTAAATCAGTAAATATAGAGAAATAATTTAGTGACGTATAGTTTTCTGGATAATATATTAATGCAGAAAACTGTACGTTTTTATTTTTAAAATAACGTATCTACTTGCAATATATTAATTTAATTGATAAAATGATACTTTGAGTTGTAATATATCATATATTTTACATTTGCAGATAAGAAAGAGAATGATTGTATGGAAAATAGCAATAATGGTACAAAGTATGTAAGTATCATACTGTTTTCATTAGTAGTTATCGCTTTTGTAATCTTTTATACGATGGTGGGAAAAGCTACCAATAATATAGATGATTTAGAGAGTGAGAAACAGCAGAATGAAGAACAGCAATCATCTTATGCAGAGCAGGCATCAGGACTTGAAGAATCGAAAAGTTCTTTAGAGAATCTTGTATCGTCTTTGAATTCAGAGTTATCAGTAATAAATAAAAAGATTAGTGATATTGAGAAACAGATAGAAGATAAGAATAAAGAAATTGAAGATACTAAGGCAGAATTAGATGAAGCTAAAGTAATGGAACAGAAACAGTATGATGATATGAAATTGAGAATAAGATTCATGTATGAGATGGGTAATCAGTCATATTTTGAGATTTTATTTTCAGGGGATTCAATTGCAGACAGCATTAATAAAGCAGAATATGTTAAAGAAATAGTCTCTTATGACAGAAAAATGATGGAGAAATATAAAGAGACTAAGAAACTAATAGCGGACAAGGAACAGGCATATACAAAAGAACAACAGGATTTAGTTGAACTTAAGAATCAGGTTAAGGAACAACAGGACCTTATCGCACAGAAGATTAATGATACGAATAAATCGATACAGGCATATTCAGATGATATAGCTAAGGCTGAGGCAGCCGCATTAGAATATGAGAAGAAAGTTGAAGCAAACAGACAGGCTATAGATGATGAGTCACGAAGAATCGAAGAGTCAAAGATACTTGAACAGGTAAGTCGTGAAAGAACCAGCAAAGAACAGGCCAGCAGGGAACAGGCAAGCAGAGAAGAATCAATTAAGAATGCCCAGGGAAAGGGTGATGAGTCAGAGACTACTTCTAAACCGGATAATGATACACCGATTTACACACCAGAGGGAAATGATTTAGATATGCTTGCAGCACTTATTGAGTGTGAGGCAGGAGACCAGTCATATTATGGTATGTTATGTGTGGGTGCAGTAGTTATGAACAGGATAAACAGTTCAAGTTTCCCTGATACATTATATGAAGTATTATATCAGCCATATCAGTTTACACCGGTTACGGTAAGTGGAAGATTTGCACTTGTACTTGCAAGAGGTGCGAATGAGACCTGCTATAAAGCAGCAAGAGAAGTCCTAGAACAGGGTAATATAGTCGGCTCATGGTTATTCTTCAGAATGAATGATGGTTCAAGGCAGGGAGAAGTAATAGGAGACCATGTTTTCTATTAATAATATACAATGTGAAAGAAAAAAATAGGAAAGGAACAAAATGCAGACAACTTTCACATATTATGTTTGCACATCAGATTAGTCTGATGTAAGGTAAGAAAATGAAAGGATCAAATTTGGTATGGGTATTTATAGCATTTGCCTGTTATCTTATAGGTATGGTGTTGATAGGTGCCGCTTTTATGAAGAAGAACAAAAACTCTGAAGATTATTTCTTAGGAGGAAGAAAGATAGGAGGCTGGGTAGCAGCATTATCAGCACAGGCATCAGATATGAGCGGCTGGTTATTAATGGGACTTCCGGGTAATATATATGCATTTGGAACGAACCAGATATGGATAGCTGTCGGATTATTCATTGGTACAGTTGCTAACTGGTTATTTGTATCATCAAGACTCAGAAGATATACGATAAGAGCAAATAATGCACTTACATTTCCAGCGTATTTAGAGAACAGATTTCATGATGATAAGAAGAGAATGTTAGTGGTTTCTTCAGTTGTGGTTGTAGTATTCTTTCTTGTGTATACAGCTTCAGCATTGGCAGCAGGCGGTAAACTTTTCAATTCAGTATTCGGACTTGATTATCATATTGCGTTGGCAATCGGTGTTGCAGTTATTCTCGTATACACATTTATGGGCGGTTTCTTAGCAGTATGTACTACAGATTTTGTACAAGGTATGTTAATGCTTGTAGGACTTCTAACAGTTCCAATTGTTGCGTTATTTATTGTTAAACCTGGAGCATTATCGGATACTCTGGCTGATACTCTAAAGGGAACAGGCGTAAGCGTATCAAGTTTCCTTAATCCATTGAAAAATGGAGACAAGAATCTAAGTTTCGTGGAAATAATCTCACAGCTTGCATGGGGACTTGGATATTTTGGTATGCCACATATCTTAGTAAGATTTATGGCAGTAAAAGATGAGAAAGAATTAAAGAAATCAAAAGTAATAGCAATTGTATGGGTAGCATTATCACTTGCATTTGCATGCTTTATCGGTGTTATCGGAAGAGCTTACTTATTTCCGGCAATACTTGGTGAAAAAGGAGCAGTTTCAGTAGAAAATGTATTTATTGAAATGATTAAACAGGTATTTACATCGGATGTTGCGATTCCATTTATCGGAGGATTATTCTTATGCGGAATATTAGCAGCTATAATGTCAACAGCAGATTCACAGTTATTAGTAACAGCATCTTCGGTTTCAGAAGATATTTACAAAGGGGTAATTAATCCAAAGGCAGATTCTAAGAAAGTATTACTTATAAGCAGAATCACAGTTATAGTAGTAGCAGCATTGGCATTTGTTATTGCATGGAATCCTGATAGCAGTATTATGGGACTTGTATCAGATGCATGGGCAGGCTTAGGTTCGGCATTCGGACCAATAATTTTACTTTCACTTTATTGGAAACGTACAAATATGCAGGGCGCTATAGCGGGAATGATTTCCGGTGGTCTTACAGTTATCATATGGGATTATATTCCTCTTATAAATGGACAGACATTATATAAATATACAGGATTATATTCACTTGTACTTGGTTTCGCCATAAGTCTTGTACTTATTATAGTGGTAAGTTTATTAACAAAAGCACCATCAGAGGAAATGTTACAGGAATTTGATGATGTAGCTAATAAAAGAGTGGCAGAGAATTAATTATAATGAAATATTAGAAATAAAAATGAAATATTAGAATAAATCAGAGGTATTAAGCGTAAGGATGATACATCTGATTGTAAGCAGAGTATGTGATTGAAGAGTTAATGTATAAAGATGAAAATTTATACATTGACTCTTTTTGCTTGAGGAAAAACTTAAATCTCCATAAATGATTGCAAAATTTGGCAGAAAAAGTAGTTGAAAATATAGTTATATTATTGTATAATCTTTACAATTTGAGAAAAAATCAGACACCACCTACACAAGAAAGGACGGGTTACATTCATGAAAGCTTTTCTAATACTTGAAGACGGTACAGTTTTTACCGGCATTTCTATTGGTTCTACTAAGGAAATTATCAGTGAGATAGTTTTTAACACATCTATGACTGGTTATTTAGAGGTTCTTACGGATCCATCATACGCAGGACAGGCAGTAGTTATGACATATCCATTAATAGGTAATTATGGAATCTGCCATGCAGATATGGAATCATTAAAACCATGGCCTGACGGATATATTGTTCGTGAATTATCAAGATTACCAAGTAACTTCAGAAGTGAAGATTCTATCCAGCATTTTCTTGAAGAAAATGATATTCCGGGAATTGCAGGAATTGATACAAGAGCACTTACAAAGATACTTAGAGAAAAAGGTACAATGAACGGAATGATTACTACAAACGAGAATTATAATCTCGATGAAATACTTCCTAAACTTAAAGAGTATACACCAACAGGTGTTGTTAAAAAAGTTACATGTGCTGGAAAATCAGAGCTTAAAGGCGATGGATATAAAGTTGCATTAATGGATTTCGGTGCAAAGAACAATATTGCACGTTCACTTAACGAAAGAGGTTGTGATGTGACAATTTATCCTGCATTTACAACAGCAGAAGAAATAATTGCTTCTAATCCTGATGGAATTATGTTATCAAACGGACCGGGAGATCCAAAGGAATGTGTAAGCATTATAGAAGAACTTAAGAAATTATATAATTCAGATATTCCTATATTTGCAATTTGTCTTGGACATCAGCTTATGGCACTTGCAACAGGTGCAGATACACATAAGATGAAATATGGACACAGAGGAGGAAACCATCCTGTTAAAGATTTAAAATCAGGCAAGGTATATATCTCTTCACAGAATCATGGTTATGTTGTTGACAGCGAGACAATTAATCCTGAAATTGCGGAAGTAGGATTTATAAATGTTAACGATAAAACTGTAGAAGGTTTAAGATATAAGAATAAGAACATTTTCACAGTTCAGTTCCATCCGGAAGCTTGTCCCGGACCACAGGATTCAAACTTATTGTTTGATGAATTTATAGAGATGATGGGAGGAAAAAAGAATGCCTAAGAATCCGAATATTAAAAAAGTATTAGTTATTGGTTCAGGTCCTATAGTAATAGGTCAGGCGGCAGAATTTGACTATGCAGGTACACAGGCATGCCGTTCTCTTAAAGAAGAGGGTATCGAAGTTGTACTTCTTAACTCTAACCCTGCTACAATAATGACAGATAAAGATATTGCAGATAAAGTATATATCGAACCATTAACAGTTAAAGTTGTTGAGAAACTTATTGAGATAGAAAAACCAGACAGTATTCTTCCTACACTTGGTGGACAGGCGGCACTTAACCTTGCAATGGAACTTGCTGAAGCAGGGTTCTTAGATACACATAATTGTAAACTCATTGGTACAACTCCTGAGACAATCAAGAAAGCAGAAGACCGTCTTGAATTCAAAGAGACAATGGAGAAAATCAATGAGCCTTGCGCACCATCATTAGTAGTAGAGAATGTAGAAGATGGTGTGGCATTTACGAATAAGATTGGTTATCCGGTAGTTTTACGTCCAGCATATACATTAGGAGGAAGCGGCGGTGGTATCGCTCATAACTATCAGGAATTAGTAGATATTCTTTCTAACGGTTTACGACTTAGCCGAGTAGGACAGGTTCTTGTAGAGAGATGTATCGCAGGCTGGAAAGAAATCGAATACGAAGTAATGCGAGACAGTGCAGGTAACTGTATTACAGTATGTAATATGGAAAATATTGACCCTGTCGGAGTTCATACAGGTGACAGTATCGTTGTAGCTCCATCACAGACATTAGGTGATAAAGAGTACCAGATGCTTCGTTCATCAGCACTTAACATCATAAGTGAATTAAATATAACAGGTGGTTGTAACGTTCAGTACGCATTACACCCAACAAGTTTTGAATATTGTGTAATTGAGGTAAACCCTAGAGTAAGCCGTTCATCAGCATTAGCATCTAAGGCAACAGGTTATCCAATTGCGAAAGTTGCTGCAAAGATTGCTCTTGGCTATACGCTTGATGAAATTAAGAATGCAATTACAGGTAAAACATATGCAAGTTTTGAGCCAACACTTGACTATTGTGTAGTTAAGATTCCAAGACTTCCATTTGATAAATTCATTACAGCTAAACGTACTCTTACAACACAGATGAAAGCAACAGGTGAAGTAATGAGTATCTGTACTAACTTCGAGGGAGCACTTATGAAAGCTATCCGTTCACTCGAACAGCACGTAGAAAGCCTTCTTGACTATGACTTTACAGGCTTAAGTGATGATGAATTAAGAGACCAGTTAAATGTTGTAGACGACAGAAGAATCTGGGTAATAGCAGAAGCATTAAGAAGAGGTTTCGATTATGATACAATCCATGATGCAACTAAGATTGATATGTGGTTTATAGATAAAATCGCAATCATTGTTGAGATGGAGAAAGCACTTAAGACAGAAGAACTTACAGAAGATTTATTAAGAGAAGCTAAGAGAATTGAATTCCCTGATAAATTAATTGCTAAACTTACAGGCAAGACTGAAAAAGAGATACACGATTTAAGAATGAAATATAATATCGTAGCAGCATTTAAGATGGTTGATACTTGTGCAGCCGAATTTGAGGCAACTACACCATATTATTATTCATGCTTTGGCAGTGAGAATGAAGTAATAGAGACTAAACCTGATAAGAAGATATTAGTTCTTGGTTCAGGCCCTATAAGAATCGGACAGGGTATCGAATTCGACTTCTGTTCAGTTCATAGTACATGGGCATTTAAAGAAGAGGGTTACGAGACAATTATCGTAAATAATAACCCTGAGACAGTTAGTACAGACTTTGATATCGCAGATAAGCTTTATTTTGAGCCGCTTACACCGGAAGATGTAAGAAATATTGTTGATTTAGAGCAGCCTGATGGTGCAGTAGTACAGTTCGGTGGACAGACAGCTATTAAATTAACTGAGAGCCTTATGGAAATGGGCGTACCTATCCTTGGTACAAAAGCTGAGGACGTAGATGCGGCAGAAGATAGAGAGTTATTTGACCAGATTCTTCAGCAATGTGAGATTCCAAGAGCAGCAGGTGGTACAGTTTATACAGCAGAAGAAGCTAAAGAAGTAGCTAACAGATTAGGATATCCTGTACTTGTCAGACCATCATATGTTCTTGGTGGACAGGGTATGCAGATTGCCACATGCGATGAAGAAATCGAAGAATTTATGGCAATCATTAATAGAATCGCCCAGGATCATCCAATTCTTGTAGATAAATACCTTATGGGTAAAGAGATAGAAGTAGATGCAGTATGTGACGGACAGGATATTTTAATTCCTGGTATAATGGAACATATTGAAAGGGCCGGAGTACATTCAGGTGATAGTATTTCTGTATATCCTGCACAGTCATTATCAGATGAGATTATTGACAGAATCGAAGAATATACAAAGAGACTTGCAAGAGCACTTCATGTTCATGGTATGATTAACATTCAGTTTATCGTATATCATGATGAAGTATATGTAATCGAAGTTAACCCTCGTTCGAGTAGAACAGTTCCATATATAAGCAAGGTTACAGGTATTCCGATTGTTAAACTTGCTACGAAAGCAATAATTGGTAAGACAATTAAAGAACTTGGATATGAACCTGGTTTACAGAAGAAAGCAGATTATATCGCAATTAAGATGCCTGTATTCTCATTCGAGAAAATCAGAGGTGCTGAAATAAGCCTTGGACCAGAGATGAAATCAACAGGTGAGTGCCTTGGTATAGCTAAGACATTTGATGAGGCATTATATAAAGCATTCTTAGGTGCAGGTGTTAATCTTCCAAAACATAAGAAAGTTATTATTACTGTAAATGATGCAGATAAACATGATGCTATTTCTATCGGTCAGAGATTCGAGAAATTAGGTTACGAAGTATATGCAACACGCAGTACAGCCAAGGTACTTCAGCAGAATGGTGTAAATGCAATAAAAGTTAATAAATTATCACAGGAATCACCAACAGTAATCGATTTATTATTAGAGCATAAAATCGATATCGTTGTCGATACACCAACACAGGGTCGTGATAAGACAAGAGATGGCTTCTTAATCAGACGTATATCTATTGAAACAGGTGTTAACTGCTTTACATCACTTGATACAGTTAATGCATTATTAACAAGTTTAGAGAGCAACGTTAAAGATAATCTGACACTAATTGACATAGCAACGGTTAATACAAGATAGTATTTAAATATAATAATTTAATAATAGTCAGGAATCTGATATTATAATCCTGACAGGTATACGCGAAATGAAGCGATACATATTGCAAATGTAATATGTATTGCTTTATTTTTACTTAAATGTTAAAATGATAAGAGTGCGCAAAAACAGTGAATACAGTGTAATCTGAATGATTTCAGGTATTAAGATACAGATGATAACAGACAATAAATTAACAATGTATTGTAATTATATAGGTTGTAGACAAATGGGAAAACACGCTTATCGACATAAATTAACAATGTATTGTAATTATTTAATCATACATAATGCAACAAAAATTGAAAATATTGTTGTGAAAGGCAGCGAATAAAATGATAGAACTTAAAGAAAATAAACTAGATATTGATACATATTTGACCTTAAGAGAATCGGTAAACTGGAAAGTGCTAAGTTATGAACAAGCGAAAAGGGCATTAGAACACAGCATGTTTACAGTTGTGGCATTGGATGGCAACAGACCGATTGGAATGGGAAGAATAGTTGGTGATGGTGTAGTAATAGATTATATACAGGATTTAGTAGTAAGACCTGACTGTCAGAAGAGTGGCGTTGGAAGAATGATAATTGAACGACTTATACAGTATGTGAAAGAAACCAAATTAGAAAATACAGAGATAATGTTATGTCTTATGTGTGCAAAAGGCAGAGAAAAATTCTATGAGAAATTCAATTTCATCGCACGTCCGACGGATAGTTTAGGACCTGGAATGATACAATATATTTCTGATAAACATAACTAAGAATGGAGGTTTGTCAGTTTGAGTAAAATTATACATATATATTTAATAAGACATGCCAGACAGAATAGCCCTCTTTGTAACGTGAATGTTCCACTTGCAGATGAAGGAATAGTTCAAAGTGAATTAGTCGGAGAAAGATTAAAGGCATACAATATTGATAAAGTATATTCAAGTAATCTTATAAGAGCTAAGATGACGGCAGCTATAATCAGAGAGAAATTAGGACTTCCGTCAGATGATAATGGCGAATATGAAAGAATTGGACTTAGAGAGACTGATTTTGGAGAACTTACCGGACTTGCAGATGATGTCATCAAAGTTAAGTATAAGGATTATTTTGAACAGCGTGAATATGCTGTTTCAGATTTAAGAATACCTGGCGGTGAAAACGGCGAGGAAGTATATGAGAGAATGAATAAAGAGATTGAAGAGATAATAACTGAAGCAATTTCTGGTAATTATGGTAATGTGGCAGTAGTAACCCATGGTGGTGCTATAAGATGTTATATTGCAGGGTTGTTAGGTATGCCGTTTGGAAAGCGTTTTACGATAGCTAAGACTATGGAGAACTGTTCGATAACACAGATTAATTATAATACCGAACTTAAGAATTATAGTGTGGAACGTATTAATGATTATGCACATTTAGATGGACATAGGGAATTACTAAGAGAAACATTTAAATAAATTTATCAAAAAACGGAGAGGGCGGAAGAATTGTGCTGATGCACCAATTCTTCCACCCAGCTAAATGTGTCGCAGGCGGCACATTTAGCGTTTATCGCCGGGCAAAATCTGATATTTTGCCCGCGGTTCCTCCGGCATAATATGCCTGCGGAAATGGAGAAGTGTGAAAAGAATATGTCAGCAGAAGTAACGAAAAAATATGATGCAAACAGCATTTCCATATTAGAGGGTCTTGAAGCTGTAAGAAAAAGACCGGGAATGTATATCGGAAGTGTTTCAACAAAGGGATTAAATCATTTAATATACGAGATAGTAGATAACTCAGTAGATGAGCATTTAGCAGGATATTGTAACGAGATAACAGTTACACTTGAGAAAGACGGCACAGCCATAATTAAGGATAATGGACGAGGTATTCCTGTCGGAATTAATGAGAAAGCGGGAATTCCTGCGGTTGAAGTAGTATTTACAATACTTCATGCCGGAGGTAAATTCGGTGATGGAGGATATAAGATATCGGGAGGACTTCATGGTGTAGGTGCTTCTGTTGTAAATGCATTATCAGAATGGTTAGAGGTTAACATAAGAGTTGATGGAAAGGTATATAACCAGAGATATGAGAGAGGTAAAGTAATGTATCCTCTTAAAGAAGTCGGAACCTGCAGAAAGAACGATACAGGAACAACGGTACAGTTCAAACCTGATGCAGAGATATTTGAAAAGACATATTTCAAGGCAGATGCCATAAAGAGCCGACTGCATGAAACAGCATATCTCAATCCTAATCTTAAGATTGTATTTATAAATAAGAGATTTTCAGAGGAAGAGACAGTAGAATTTCATGAGCCTGATGGAATTAAGGAATATGTTAAAGATCTTAATAATGGCAAAGATGCACTTACAGATGTTATATATTTCAAGAGAGAAAGAGATGGAATAGAGATAGAGACAGCGTTCCAGTTCGTAGACGAATTCCAGGAAAATATCTTAGGTTTCTGTAATAATATCTATACACAGGAGGGTGGTACACATCTTACAGGTTTCAAGACGAAATTCACAACTGTAATAAACCAGTATGCAAGAGAGTTAGGAATACTTAAGGACAAGGATAATAATTTCACAGGTTCAGATGTAAGAAATGGAATGACAGCAGTAATAGCAATTAAGCACCCGGACCCAAGATTCGAGGGACAGACTAAGACGAAGTTAGATAATCCTGATGCCGGAAAGGTAGCGGGCGAACTTACAGGAGAAGAATTAGTATTATATTTCGATAAGAACTTAGAGACACTTAAGCAGGTAATAGCATGTGCCGAGAAATCAGCGAAAATCAGAAAAGCTGAAGAAAAGGCTAAAACTAACCTGTTAGTTAAACAGAAGTTCTCGATAGACAGTAATGGTAAATTAGCTACCTGTGAGAGCAGAAAGCCTGAAGAATGTGAGGTATTCATAGTAGAGGGTGATTCTGCCGGAGGTTCAGCGAAAATGGCAAGAAACCGTAAGACACAGGCGATTATGCCTATACGTGGTAAGATATTAAATGTTGAAAAAGCCAGTATGGATAAGGTACTTGCAAATGCTGAGATTAAAACCATGATTAATGCATTTGGCTGTGGTTTCTCCGAAGGCTATGGAAATGATTTCGATATAAGTAAATTAAGATATAATAAGATAATCATTATGACCGATGCCGATGTCGATGGCGCTCATATTGATACATTATTGCTTACATTTTTCTATAGATTTATGCCGGAATTAATAACACATGGACATGTATACATTGCTATGCCGCCATTATATAAAGTAGTTCCTAAAAAAGGCGAGGGCGAATATCTGTATGATGATAAAGCACTTGAGAAATACAGAAAGACACATACAGGTTTCACATTACAGAGATATAAAGGTCTTGGTGAAATGGATGCTGACCAGTTATGGGAGACTACTCTTAATCCTGAGACAAGAATTCTTAAACAGGTAGAGATAGAAGATGGTTTTATGGCATCAGAGGTTACGAGTATGCTTATGGGAAATGATGTACCACCAAGAAGAAAATTCATTCACGACCATGCTCATGATGCAGAAATAGACGTATAGAAGAATGGAGGTAAATTGACAGATGGCAGAACAGATTTTGAAAACAGAATATTCAGACCTTATGCAGAAATCATATATAGATTATGCTATGAGCGTTATATGTCAGAGAGCATTACCAGACATTCGTGACGGTCTTAAACCGGTTCAGAGGCGTGTATTATATGCAATGGACCAGTTAGGTCTTAATTATGACAAACCACATAGAAAATCAGCGCGTATTGTCGGTGATACCATGGGTAAATACCATCCACATGGTGATAGTTCGATATATGAAGCGTTAGTTGTATTAGAGCAGGACTTCAAAAAAGGAATGGCACTTGTAGACGGACATGGTAACTTCGGCTCAATAGAGGGCGATGGTGCCGCTGCAATGCGTTATACGGAAGCTAAGCTTAAGAAGTTTACACAAGATGTATATCTTAAGGATTTAGATAAAGATGTAGTTGATTTTGTACCAAACTTCGATGAGACAGAGAAAGAGCCTGAGGTACTTCCAGTCAGGGTTCCTAATGTACTTATAAACGGTGCAGAGGGTATTGCAGTAGGTATGACAACAAGTATTCCTACACATAATTTGGCAGAAGTAGTAGATGCTGTTGTGGCATATTTAGATAACAATAATATTACTACAGAAGAATTAATGCAGTACGTTCAGGGGCCTGATTTTCCAACAGGCGGATTGGTTGTTAATAAGAGCGAGCTTCCTGCAATATATGAAACAGGAACAGGTAAGATTAAATTGCGTGGTAAAGTGGAATTTGAAAAGGCTGAGAAGAAATCAGACAGGGATAAATTAGTCATAAGCGAGATTCCATATACAATGATTGGTGCAAATATCGGTAAATTCATTTCTGATGTATGCGACCTTATTGAAACGAAAAAGACACAGGATATAGTAGATATATCTAATGAATCAACTAAAGAGGGTATAAGAATTGTCCTCGAATTAAAGAAGAATGCAGATGTAGAGAAATTAACGAATCTCTTATATAAAAAAACAAGATTAGAAGATACTTTCGGTGTAAATATGTTAGCTATCGTAGATGGCAGACCAGAAGTGTTAGGACTTAAAGGAATTATAGAGAACAGCGTTAAATTCCAATATGAGATTCAGACCAGAAAATATACTACACTTTTAGCTAAAGAATTAGAGCAGAAAGAGATTAAAGAGGGACTCATAAGAGCCTGCGACATTATTGACCTTATAATTGAGATTCTAAGAGGAAGTAACAGCATTAAAGATGCTAAGAATTGTCTGGTCAATGGAGATACAAGCAAGATTAAATTCAAGAATAAAGAGTCAGCAGTCTATGCAGGTAATCTTAATTTCACAGAGAAACAGGCACAGGCAATACTTGATTTACGTCTCTATAAGCTGATTGGTTTAGAAATCTTAGCATTACAGAAAGACTATGAAAATATAGTAAACAGAATAGCTGATTACGAAGAGATACTTAATAATCGTAAGGCAATGAGTAAGGTAATCAGAAAAGAACTTCTAGAAATCAAGAAAGAATATGCAGTACCAAGAAAGACTATAGTAGAGGATGGTAAGGAAGCTGTAGTCGAAGAAGTTAAGTTTGTAGAGCAGGAAGTCGTATTCCTTATGGACAGATTCGGATATGCTAAAACTATTGATACAACAGCATATGACAGAAATAAGGAAGCTGCCGATAAAGAGAATAAATATGTATTCAGATGTATGAATACAGATAAAATCTGTATTTTCACAGATAACGGTAACCTTCATCAGGTAAAAGTAATAGATATACCATTTGTCAGATTCAGAGATAAGGGAACACCGATTGATAATCTGGGTAATTATGACAGCAAAGATGAGAATATTATATTTATTACAGATACTTCGAAAATGGCGGGACGAAAGTTGTTATTTACTACTAAGACAGGAATGATGAAACTCGTTGACAGCAGTGAATTCAATGTTACTAAGAAAACTGTAATGGCAACTAAGTTAGGTGCAGGAGATTTACTTGTAAATGTTGCTATAACTGATGCGGTTACGGCAGCAGTTATTAAAGATGGAATCTCACAGGCAGGTTATGAAAATGCATATAATCCTGTTGCATTATCTGGTGGCTCAGAAGATATGGGAGATTTTAACGGATTAGATAATCCTGATAGTGATTTAGGCACCGGATTTAGTGATGAATTTGATAATGGTTTTGGAAATGAATTCAGTAGCGGATTCGGATATGACTTCACAGGAGGTTATGGAGACGATTTCACACAGATGAGTTTTATGGATAAATTTAATAATCAGAACTCATCAGATACAGTTTCATCAAAAGAAAATTTATCAGAAACGGATGTAAATGGCAATTCTAATCCTGATAGTAATACAGGTGAAAATGGCAGCACAGGCAATGAGCCTTCGGAAGAAATACTGACTAACGAAATGGTAGTGCTTCAGACTGAAAAAGGAATGTTCCTGAGATTCTCATTAAAGGAGATACCTGAGAAGAAGAAAGGTGCTATCGGTGTCAAGGGAATAAAACTTAATGCAGGTGACAGCGTGTCAAATGTATATGTGCTAGATGCAGGCGACAATATGATTGTGAATTATAATGATAAAGAAGTGGCTTTAAGAAAGTTAAAGACTCTAAAACGTGGGGCAAAAGGAACAAAGAAGTAAAATATATACACACGATGAAGTGTTTGCAAAACTAAGGGGCTAAGGGTGACAGTTAATGATTAATACTAATTATCAACTCAGATATTTGACATAATTCTTCGATGATGTGAATAATTCCACATCATATATCAAGAATGAGTTATCTAACTCTAAAGTTGCAAATGGTTTGAATTAATAATTGAAATGATATTAAATGGGTGGTTCTGATAACTACCCATTTATAATTTAAAAGATGTTTGTTAAGCTGTAAATATAAGTTTATGAATAGAATTTGTGATAACCAATATATTAGAAACTGTAAAGAATGGAAAAATGTTGAAAAAAGTAAGTTAATAAATTATACTGTAAAAGTAAAAAAGAGATAAAGGGCAAACATACAGAAATGTATGGACGCAAAGCCAGGAGTCTACGG
>OGIG01000495.1_pt1 | contig 37254 bp, 39 predicted proteins | sample 1571601 | NCBI WGS metagenome assembly OGIG01 (sample SAMEA2581953, study PRJEB24529) | metagenome | biome: Human gut stool | place: China | collected 2011 | reverse complement strand
TTGAGATCTGAAGATGCTTATAACATTATTCTTGAATCAATTCAAAACAGTTTCTGAATACCGATTTATCAAAAAGAAAGTAATCCGAAGAAATGGGAGTCAGTGTGATGCGAAAGGAAGCAGAACACTGACAGTCCCTTTTTGATAAAATCTTCATCGGGAAGACCGGATGGATGAAAAAAGAACTGTTTCCGGAATATTCTGCATAATTATACTGATTTGAACGCTGTTTCAGCCCGAATTGTCTGGTCAAACCAGCGGATCTGACGGCAGAAACAGGCTGAAACGTCTAGACGTTTTCCCCTGTTTGTCTAATAAAATTCCCCAAATGCTTCGTTGTATTTCCGGAAATCCGGAAAATGATGGCTTTGAAGCCCCTTTTCACACCGGAATGAGTCTCCCCGAAGTGTTAAAAAAAGGAGTCATTCCCTTGAGAACCACTCCTTTACGTAGGAAATAATTTTTAAATTTCTGCTTGTCTGTATCCTTGCCCGCAAAGAAGCGAATGTGGCGGACAAGAATATACAAAATGTCAATCTGATCCGGCTGCTGATGGGTTAGAACAGCACGATGCCGGCTTCAAATATTCCTTTGTGTTCATAAAGATGATTGCCCTGATAGGTGCGTGTCCAGCTATATCCTCCCGAAACAAAGAAGCCCAGATGGCGTGTCAGGGAGTATTCCAGATTGATGCGGGGCTGCAAGGCATACATGCGTGCCGGATAGCCTTCGTTCTTGTTGTCCATGGTTTCGATATGCTGGAAACCTATGTCTCCGCTGATTTCCAGCTTAGGCAGGATAGGGTAGTACACTCCGGCCCGGTAGAATCCGCTGAGTGAAATTTTCTTGTCCAGTCCCAGGTAATAGGCTCCGGCTCCCCAGACGGTATAGGTATACCGGTTCTTGAAGCGTACGGCAAGATTGAATTTATTGGCATTTCCGCCGGAGACGAGCATCTGTATCCGGGTGTCGGGGCGGATGTTGATGCAGCCAACCTGATGAGCCGCACTGTCTTTGCTTATATTGACCACTCCGACCTGCAGGCCTTTTCTGCCGGTCTGGCTGATGTTGGCGACTCCCAGCTGTAATCCTGCGTTTTCAACTCCGAAGTTGATCGTACTCAATTGCATTCCCTTGTTGCAGACACTCACGTTGCCGAGTGCGGCCAGCTGTAATCCGTTGTTCTGCTTGCCAGCCACATTCAGCAGGGAAGTCAGCTGGACGCCCGATGCCGATTCTCCGGCCACGTTCATCAGACCTCCGACAGCTACTCCTTTCTGGGATTCTCCGCTGATGTTGGCCAGACCGGCCAGTTGCAGACCGTTGGCCTTTTTCCCTCCCAGATTGATCAGTCCGCTGAATGACAGGCCGTTCATATCGGCTCCGGAAATGTTTCCGAGTGCGGAAACCTGTAAGCCCTTGAGGCTTTTTCCACTGACGTTCATCAGGCCGGACAAAGCTACTCCTTTCAGGTCTCTTCCTGCGACATTAGCCAGACCGGAAACCTGGAATCCGGATGCATTCAGGCCTGTTACGTTAGCCAGTCCGGATACTTGAAGTCCATATGAATTGTGGTGTACGATGCTCGAGATGGCATTGATTCCGACGCCATTGAGCTGGGCAAAGTTGCTGAACAACCCCAGATTGAAATACGTTCTGTGAGGTTCTTTTTTCTTGTTGGTGATGTTCAGTGAAACGTTAGGTCCTTTCTTCAGGCCTTTTCTTTGCTGGGCATTTAAGGAGATTGTTCCTGTCAGCAGGAATCCTGCCGACAGAAACAATGCGATCGCTTTCGAATATTGTGTCATTTTCTGTTCTTTATTTTTGGTAGAGGAAACGCTTGATACTCTTTTTAGGCGTCTTTTCAAATTCCTCCGGATAAATCTTAACTCGTGCAATCTGTGAATAAGCCGGAAGTTCAGCATTGAGAGCTGTCCGGTTCTCGTCCATTACACGTTCGATGTCTCCATCTGTCAGTCCCTGTTTATAGACATCTTCAAAGTCCGGATAGATCAGGGCTGCCAGCTTATGGTCGCTTTCCTGGATGATGAGGCTTTCGGCAACATAAGGCATATTGTTCAGCTTGTCTTCGATTTCTTCCGGGTAAATGTTCTGACCGGAAGGGCCTAACAGCATGTTCTTGCTTCTTCCTTTGATGGTGATATTTCCTTCAGCATCCATGATACCCAGGTCTCCGGTGTGCAGCCATCCGTCTTCGTCGATGGCCTGCCGGGTAGCCTCCGGATTCTTGTAGTATCCTTGCATGACATTGTCTCCCCGCGTGAGAACTTCTCCGACTATGTTTGCCGGATCGGGGCTGTCTATCCGTACTTCCATGCGCGGAGCTGCCTTTCCGCAGGAGCCCGGCTTGAAGTTATGCCAGTCTTCATAGCAGATGATCGGTCCGCATTCTGTCATACCGTATCCGACGGTATAAGGGAAGTCCAGACTTTTCAGCAGTCTTTCGACATCCTGATTGAACGCTGCTCCTCCGATGATGATTTCGTAGAAGTTGCCTCCAAAGGCCTGAATCATGTGTTCCCGTACGGCAGCCTTGATCTTGTCGTTGATGATTGGCACCTTCAGCAGGATCTTCATCTTGAGAGTTTCCAGCATGGGAAGCACTTTCTTTTTGATGATTTTTTCTATAATCAGCGGAACTGCAATGACGATATGAGGCTTGACTTCGGAAAATGCTTCGAATATGATCTTCGGGCTGGGCATTCGGGTGAGGAAGTACACATGGCATCCGCAGCATACTTCATACAGGAATTCAAAGGCCAGTCCGTACATGTGTGCCATGGGAAGCATGGAAACAATCCGGTCACCGGGCTTGAGGCTCAGCACCTCGAATGCGAATTGTGTGTTCGACCACAATGCACGATAGGGAAGCATTACTCCCTTGGAGAAACTGGTGGTTCCCGACGTGTAATTGATGACAGCCAGTTCGTCCGGCATATCCCGCCGGTAAGCAACGTGTTCCTTACGGAAATTGCGCGGGAACTTCTTTCCGAACAATTCATTCAGATGGTCGCGTGCATACTCCAGCTGTTTGCTCCGGCACACTTGCAGGGTGAAGTCGGTCATCAGGATAATACCTTCCAGCAAAGGCATTTCGGCTTCGTTCAGAGCTTCCCATACCACATCACCTACGAAGAGCAGACGTGCTTCGGAATGATTGACAATATTATGAACGTTGTCAGGCTTGAATTCATGCAGGATAGGCACGGCTACTGCACCATAAGTCAGGATGGCCAGAAAAGCTACGCCCCAATGGGAACTGTTTCTTCCGCATAAGGCAACCTTGTCTCCAGGCTTAATGCCGCTTTCGGCAAGCAAAATATGTAATTTCTCTATTTTGCGTGCGAGATCCTTGTATTGTAAGGTGGCGCCTTTGTAATCTGTCAGAGCATCCAGATCCCAGTTCTTTTTGATGCTTTCTTCGATGAAAGCTAAAAAACTTTGTTCCATAAATAAGCTTTTGAAATTGCACAAAAGTGAATGTATCTGTGCAAAGATACCTTTTTCCTGGGGTTCTGCAATATTTTTGGCGAAAAAATAGGTGTTGTCGTTGTCCTCTGTCTATAAATTGACACGGAATGCTTGCCTTTCAGGAAAGAAAGGAAACATTCCGTGTCATGGGGGAAAACAGATTTGCTGTTATACCTTATTTCTTATTCGTGTGAACTGTAATACTTCATGAACTGAGTACGTTCAAACGGATTGACATCTCCGGCTGCACTGGCATTGAGCTTTCCTTTGAATTGTGAAATGGATTCGTATCCGTTCTCTTCCATCCAGACAGAAAGTTCCCGTTTCATGTTCTCGATTTCTTTATTGCCATATTGATAGATGACGCTGCAGATCTGTACAGCCGTTGCTCCGGCCAGGATGGATTTAATCACTCCTTTTGCACAGTGAACTCCGCCTGATACCGCATAGTCTAATTGCGGAATCTGGCTGGAAGCAATGGCAGTCCAGCGTATTTTGTCGGCCAGTTCATTCGGGGTACTCATGACATTGCTGCTGGTGAATGTCTGGGTGTCGATATTGATGTCCGGCTGGTAGAAGCGGTTGAACAGGACAACTGCTGCCGCGCCATTGGCATAAAGCTGGTTGATCAGCGCAATCGGATTGGTCAGATTGCTTCCAAGTTTCATGATAACCGGGATCTTAACCACCTTTTTAATGTGGCGTAAAATGTCAATATGCCGCTGTTCGAAGCTGCCGAAAGTATAATCTTTGCTGGTTTGCAGTGAAAGAATGTTTATTTCCAGTGCGTCGGCTCCGGCTTGTTCCATCATCACGGCAAAGTCTACCCATTCATTGTCGCTGTAGCAGTTGATGCTTGCGATGATGGGAATGGAACAGCTCTTTTTGGCTTCCTGAATAAGTGCTATGTGTTCATTGAGTGCATGCGAACGCACGTATGCTCCCAAGTAGTCGTCTGCTTCAGGTGAACCATAACCTTGCATGTTTCCGGCTTGCATGTTGATCTGTTCTTCAAATACAGACTTTAAAACGACTGCGCCTGCACCGGATTTTTCCAGTTCTTTGATTTTTGCCGCACTGTTTGTCAGTCCGGAACTGCTGATAATGATAGGGTTCTGTAATGTTAACCCTGCATAAGTGGTTGTTAATTGTGCCATATCGGTAGTATGATTTAATAGATTCTGTCTCCAAAAATTTTACTTCCCACGCGTACCAGGGTGCTTCCTGCTTCTATAGCCAGCGGATAGTCGTGCGACATACCCATGGATATTTCACAGAATTGTGCCTCGTTCGGGAAGTATGTTTGTTTGAGCTCCGTAAAGAAATCATGCAGCTGCTTGAATTCTTTGCGGATTTCATCACTGTCTTCTGTATTGGTTGCCATTCCCATTACCCCGTTGATGGAAATATTCTTCAGGTTTTTCCATGCACCTTCCTGAAGCATTTCGCGGCAGCTTTCGAAGGTAAATCCATATTTGCTTTCTTCCTGTGCGATGTGAATCTCAAGTAAACAGGAGATGATCCGGTTTACTTTGGAAGCCTGCTTGTTTATTTCTTCCAGCAGTTTGAAAGAGTCGACAGCATGAATCATGCTGATAAAGGGAGCAATGTATTTCACCTTGTTGGTTTGCAGATGACCGATGAAATGCCATTCGATGTCTTTAGGCAGTGTCCGGTATTTTTCAGTCAATTCCTGTACCTTGCTTTCTCCAAAGATGCGCTGTCCGGCCTGATAGGCAGCCTCAATGCATTCGTTTGGATGAAACTTTGATACGGCTACCAGTCTGACTCCAGAAGGCAGCTCTGTCAGAATCTCCTTTATGTTTGTCTGAATATCCATTTCTTTTTATCTTTTGTCAGCATCAGGGAATTCCGGTTTGACATTGGGTTCGGCTGAATACGGATAAACATCCATGATAGCCGTTTCGCTGACCGATGCGATGCTGTAGTCTGCCATTGTTCCCTTCATGCCTTCATCCAGTTTCTTTACTGCATCTCGTAAATCGGCAGCTTGTACTAACATGTTGGCTGCTGTTTTTTTCTCTGCTCCGCTTTTTTCATCGATGGTGATGAAATAAAGCTTGCATTTGAACCAGCGGTCGGCTGCATCTTCTTCGCAGGGAAACAATTCACTGTAGTTGGCACGCTTGATGTCTGAAACCGTAAATTCTCCTGTGATGAAGGGAGTTATTTCCTCGATAATTCGTGATTCTGCTTCTGTGAAGCTGAGAGCGTCTACCAGGTAGGGCTCGGTTACCTTCTTAGTCATGCCGTTTTCGGCAATTTTTTCATAACGTATTTTGCATTCAAACCAAGTGTGCATCATAATTCTTTTCTTAAATATTATTTCTTCATGCAAAGATAAAAGATCTGATTTGAAAATTGAAGTATAAGAATTGGAAAAATACGACAGGTACTGATTTATTCCCGAACCTTACATCTGTTTTGTTGCATGAATTCCTGTATAACTTCCGTATAATCTCCTTTTATCAGGATGTGGTGATTTCCTAACGGTGACTGAAGGAAGTAATTGACATCTTTCTGAAGTTTTATTTTCACCTGGGTGCGGCAGGCAGCCATCAGATTGGTGTTTTCCTTTAGATAGCCGGAAGATACAAAATATTCGTCCAGACATTCGCCTCCGCATTTGAAAAGAGTAATATCTCCCTCGTGAAGGAGGCCCTGGATAGCTATACCTGAATTGGACTCGAAATGATTGCGTATGATGAAGTCGTCTGTCATTTTGGTCGGGATGCAGCAATGGGACAGAAGGATCTCGTTCTGTCGGGAATTGACGAACGTCGGGTTGGCCATAAAGCCCGGCTGGCCGATCAGTTCCCGGATCATGAGCAGTGACATGATTGACTGCAGGTCACCTTCACATCCGGCCGGAATACCTTCATCATTGAGCAGGGACAGAGTCAGGCAGCCTGTAATGCCCAGATCCTGAAGTATGGCAAAGCAGGCAAGGGTGATTGCGTCCAGATGCTCTTCCTCGCATACTTTCTTGACGGCTTTGTACAGCCGCATGGCTTTCAGCAGATCTTCAGGCGTTGCATCCTGACATGCTTTGGCGCGATTGGCGAAAACAGATGCTTCTACACCTACTTCATCATCTGTGATATGCTGGTAATGATTGTAAACATTGTCCAGCGGAATGTCCAGATAAGTGACTCCCCATCGTTTGCTGGCCAGCAGGTAATTGACGTGACTGGATACCAGCCAGGAAGAAGGAGTACCGATGACGCCGATACGTTTTCCTTTCAAGGACCGTCTGGCTGCAAAGGCCTGATGGTGCAGCAGCACCTGCTTGACCATTTCAGGAACCGGCCCGTGAATAATCCTTACTTTCATGTCTTTGGACTGTACCCAGGCTGCTATCTCAAGGGCTGCGGCGAGTGAGTTGTTTAATCCGTCGGCCAGTAATGTAATGGGATATGGGAAAATGCTGAAGTTGCTTACCACTTTGGCTTCCACACCTCCGCTGGAAATGAAAGCCATTTTGTATTCATGGCTGGGGATACTGTCAGCATCCTGATAGTTGACTAAATAAAGCGTAAAGTATTTTTCAAGTTCGACAAAAAGTTCTTTATGATTTTCATAGACTTGTTCTTTTTTGTTGATTTCGGACGAAAATACAATGAGGTATAAGTTCATGGTTCTTGTTTTTATTAATCCAGAACAAACTTAATTCTTTTTTTTGAATAAGCCTAGAAAATGAATTCTTGATAACAAACATTGACAAATGGTAAGACTCTTGATAGCTAACCGTGTGCCTAAATGAATTCAAGGTTAAAAATAAGTCTTGATTCAAAACAATTGTTTATATTTGCATCTCTAACTTATTTTAAAATTATAAATTATGCCACAAATATCCATCAGAGGTAATGAAATGCCTGAGTCGCCGATTCGAAAATTGGCGCCTTTAGCTGAGGCAGCCAAAGAGAGAGGGATTCATGTTTATCATTTGAATATAGGTCAGCCGGACCTGCCAACTCCCCGGGCAGCCCTCGATGCGATTCGCAATATAGATCGGACTGTTTTGGAATATAGTCCCAGTCAGGGATACCGGAGTTATAGAGAAAAATTGGTCGGATATTACCGGAAATATGATATTAATCTGACAGCAGATGATATTATTATTACGACAGGAGGCTCAGAAGCTGTCTTGTTTGCGTTTATGAGCTGTCTGAATCCTGGAGATGAAATCATTGTTCCGGAACCTGCATATGCCAACTATATGGCCTTTGCCATTTCTGCCGGAGCCGTGATACGTACGGTGACTACCACGATTGAAGAGGGTTTCTCATTGCCCAAAGTGGAAAAGTTTGAAGAACTGATCAATGAACGGACCAAGGGTATATTGATCTGTAATCCCAATAATCCGACAGGTTATTTGTATACACGCCGTGAAATGAATCAGATTCGGGATTTGGTGAAGAAGTATGATCTGTTCCTCTTCTCGGATGAAGTTTATCGTGAATTTATTTATACAGGTTCACCTTATATCTCAGCTTGTCATTTGGAAGGTATCGAGCAGAATGTCGTACTGATTGATTCTGTATCCAAGCGATATTCAGAATGTGGTATTCGTATCGGTGCGCTGATCACAAAGAATCCGGAAGTCCGCAAGGCTGTCATGAAGTTTTGCCAGGCCCGTCTGAGTCCTCCTTTAATTGGTCAGATTGCTGCTGAGGCTTCTTTGGATGAACCTGAAGAATACGCCCGGGAAACATACGATGAATATGTGGAACGCCGTAAGTGTCTGATTGATGGACTTAATCGGATACCGGGAGTCTATTCTCCTATACCGATGGGAGCTTTCTATACAGTAGCCAAGCTGCCGGTTGATGATTGTGAGAAATTCTGTGCATGGTGTCTGACGGACTTTAATTATGAAGGTGAAACGGTGATGATGGCTCCTGCCAGTGGATTTTATACAACTCCGGGAGGAGGCAGAAATGAAGTTCGTGTAGCGTATGTCTTAAAGAAAGAGGATTTGATTCGAGCCTTGTTTATTTTGCGGAAAGCACTTGAAGCCTATCCTGGAAGAGTGGATGAATAATGGCAAACTGGAAATTATTCATAGCCCGGCGAATTTATCGGAGTAATGACGGGAAGAAAGAAGTGTCTAAGCCTGCTATGCGTATTGCCATAAGTGGCATTGCCGTGGGACTGGCTGTAATGATTGTTTCTGTTTCTGTTGTTTTGGGCTTCAAGCATCAGGTACGTGATAAAGTTGTGGGTCTGGGCTCAGATATTATTTTGTCGGGTATTGAAGGAACCCAGCTTTATCAGATGTCTCCAGTGGTATGTGATGACAGCTTGATGCATGTTCTGAAGGACGTTCCGCTGGTAAGTCATGTGCAACGTTATTCCACCAAACCGGGGATGATCATGACTTTCGATAATTTTCAGGGAATGGTATTGAAAGGGATTGCCGGAGAATATGATGTTTCTTTCCTGCAGGAACATTTGCAAGAAGGGGAGATACCTTCATTCTCAGACTCGGTTGCCAGCAATCAGGCGCTTGTTTCACGTACCATAGCAGATAAATTGTCCCTTAAAGTGGGGGATAAATTGTTTACTTACTATGTTGAAGGGAATGTCCGGGCACGCCGGTTGGAAGTGGCTGGTATTTATTGTACCAACTTGTCTGCTTATGATGATTTCTTTCTCATTACAGATTTGTATACGGTAAACCGTTTGAATAACTGGGAGCCGGAACAAGTGGGAGGAGTGGAAATTGAAGTCTCTGACTATAGCCGGTTGAATGAAGTGAATGAGTCCGTTCTTGCTTTGTTGGGAAATCATAAGGATCGTTATGGGCAGGGATATTTTTCCCGTACGGTGGAAGAAGCTTATCCTCAGATTTTTGATTGGCTGGGATTGCTGGACACGAATGTCTGGGTGATTCTGATTTTGATGACCGGAGTAGCTGGTTTTACCATGATATCGGGATTGCTCATTATCATATTGGAACGTACAAACATGATTGGAGTATTGAAGGCCATGGGAGCAAGCAATGTGTCCATCAGAGAAATCTTCCTTTCTTTTTCCGTCTTTCTTATCGGAAGAGGGATGTTGTGGGGGAATGTGATAGGAGTCTCTGTTTGTCTTGTTCAATATTTCTTACAGCCGTTTAAGCTGGATCCTGCCGACTATTATATTAGTGCGGTACCGATAGAGTTGAATCTGGGCATTTATTTGTTGCTGAATGTGTGTACGTTGCTTGTTTCGCTGTTAATGCTGGTTGGTCCTTCTTGTCTGATCAGTCGTATTCATCCGGCTAAATCCATAAGATTTGAATAATAAAGATTAAAAAGAGAAACGGCATGAGGAAAGATCGAAATATTTTCTCATGCCGTTTCTTTTTTTGATAGAATATTTATGGAAAAAAGGTTTTATCCGATTTTGCTTATTTTCTTGAGTTTGTCTTCTTCTATGAGTTTGATTTTCCGACCGTCGATGATAATCAGTTTCTCAGCAGCAAAATTTGATAATGTACGGATAGCATTCGAGGTTGTCATGTTGGAAAGATTTGCCAGATCCTCACGTGAGAGATAGATGCTTAGTGTACACTGATCTTCTTCAACTCCGTATGTATCTTTCAGGAACAGAAGGGATTCTGCCAGTCTTCCTCGAATGTGCTTCTGTGTAAGGCTTACTGTTCTTTCATCAGAAATACCCAGGTCGATGGATAGCTGGCGGATGAAGAACATTGCCAGTTCGGCATTTTCCTGAATCAGGCTGATGATTGTCGGCATAGGAATCAGGCAGATTGTACATGGTTCAAAGGCAGCCGCTGCCGTGACATAATCTTCTTCAGCAAAGTAAGCCCGGTATGCGAAGTATTCATGGCTTTTGATTACTCGTATGATCTGGCTTCGGCCACCTACTCCGTCCTTATAGATTTTTACTTTACCGGTGAGCAAGCACATCAAGTGTGTAGGAGTTTCCCCTTCACAATAGATGGTCTCATTCTTCTTGTATTTTTGTATAGTAAAATTTTGAGCAAGGAGTATGCGTTGCTCTTCTGTTAAAGGTTGCCACAAGTCAGGTATACTTTTGGCAATTTCGGCTTCTGATAATTCCTTTTTTACCATAAGTGTTACAAAATCGTGTTATTAAGCACAAAAATAGGAATAAAAAATGAAATTCGACTTTTTAATGAGTAAAAAAATCAGATTAAATAGTGTTTTATTATATATTTGTCTTGAAATATGGAAAAAGTGTACAGGTCATATTATATATATAAGGTACTAATAGGATTTGCATTATTTTTGTGCTCGTTGGCAGGAGAAGCCCAAAATTTATTTCCCAATCTTCCCCGCAAGAGTGCTGTTGCTGATTCTATATTGGAATGTATTTTTAATTCTGCTTCTCTGCACTCCAATGAAGTGAAAGAGTACAAGGCAGACCTGTATCTGAAAGGAAGGCTTCAGGTTCATAAGCAAAACCGTATAATCCGCTATCTTCCTTCTATGTTCCGTTTTGAGAAGGGAATAAATTCTTACTTACACGAGTCGGTTAGTGAATTACATTATACGGCTCCGGCTTTATATGATCGTAAGGTGCGTGCTATTTCAACAACCTTTCCCAGTTCCAGAGGGCAGGTATTTGACGTTCTTGATTATATGAAGTTTAATATATACTCATCGTCATTAATGGGGAATAAGGTTCTTTCTCCTTTGAATAAAAAAGCAAAAGTACATTACCGTTATATATTGGATTCTATCTCACATACTTCGGAAGGAGATCTGTATGTCATTCAGATAATACCGCGTTATCGAAGCACGCAATTGCTGGAAGGTAGACTGGAGATCCTGGCAGGTGAGTGGACTATACGGCATATCGATGTAAAAGGACATTATGATCTGATCCAGTATAATATGTCATTAAGTATGGGAAATACGGAGGCAACTCGTTATTTGCCGCAAGAAATAGAACTGGACTTGAATTTTAAATTTCTTGGTAATCATTTGGAGATGAAGTATACCGGATGGATGCAATACAATGAAGTAACGTTTTGCGGACCGGAAGAACCTTCTTTGAAGCGATTGGTGCGTAAGAATTATAACCTGTCTAATTCGTACACTTTGTCGTGTGATACCAGCCGCCTGGTGACAGACCGGGATTCTTTTGATTTGATTCGTCCCATACCTCTTCTGCCTGTTGAGGATTCACTTTATCAGGCAATGGAGGAACGGAATCAGCGCCGTATTGCAGCTGATACGGTAAAGAAAGAACCTACAAAGTTACAGAAGAATCTGGTATATCTGGGACAGATTGGAGATGCGCTGATCAGCAGCTATGATATCGATATGTCAAAAGTGGGCAGTATCAATTGTTCTCCATTGATAAATCCTTTATTGATCAGTTATAGTCATCGCAATGGTATTTCCTATCGGCAGGTATTTAAATATAACAAACTGTTTCATGATGGCCGTTTGCTCCGTATTGCTCCTCAGGTCGGATATAACTTTACGAAGAAAGAACTTTATGCCAAAGTGGATATGGAGTATTTGTACAATCCTCGCAAGCATGCCGGTTTTGAAGTCCATGCGGGTAACGGTAACAGAATTTACAGTAGTGTCGTTCTTGATCAGTTGAAGCAGTTGCCGGACAGTACGTTTAGTTTTGATGGGCTGGAGCTTGATTATTTTAAGGATATCTATTTGAACGTATCTCATAATATTGAAATAGTAAATGGTTTGCGGCTCTGGACGGGTGTGTCCATGCATCGCCGTTATACTAAAAGCTCTCCGGAAGTTGAACAGCGGGTACGCTCACATTATAACAGTTTTGCTCCTCGCATCCGGATTGAGTGGACTCCGGGCATGTATTATTACATGAATGGTCCCCGTAAGGTAAATGTCGGTTCCCGTTATCCTACGTTTATGGTGGATTATGAGCGGGGCATCCGCATAATGAATAATTTTGGTGAATATGAGCGAATCGAGGCTTCAGCCGAACAAATGATCCGCTTACAGGGAGTACGTTCAATTGCCTATCATATAGGGATGGGATGCTTTACGAATCAGAAGGATTTGTATTTTGTGGATTATGTAGATTTCGCCAACCGGAATCTTCCACAGGGATGGAACGATGATATAGGTGGAACTTTCCAGTCACTGGACGGCCGCTGGTATAATGCTTCAAGTCATTATGTAAGAGGTAATATGACTTATGAAGCTCCGTTCATTCTCCTTTATCCGGTAAGTCGTTTGCTGTCGTTTATCCAGAAGGAGCGTATTTACGGAGGTATATTGTTTATGCCACACTTGAATCCTTATATTGAATTGGGTTATGGCTTTGCAACCCATATTTTTGATGCAGGAATCTTCATTGGCAGTGAAAAAGGAAAATTTACTTCTGTGGGCTGTAAGTTTACTTTCGAATTATTTAATAAGTAGGGGTAGCCAGTCTTTTTACCCGACAAACAAAGCCCTTTTCCGGTGAAGCCCATTTCTGGAAAAGGGCTTTGTTTGACTGGAAAATATCCGATGAAAGTTATTTGCGCAGGAAATCACTCTTGGCCCGCATGAAGTAAAGCAGCTTGAGTTGTAAACTTAAGAGCGGGCGGAAAAGATCGAATACGGGGAATACGCAGCACAGTTTTTCTTGCATATCCTTGGCCGTATTCCTGAAAACAATCATCTGAATGATGAATCGGACAAGACCTAAAAGGAAGAATACACCAGTTGCTATCCATTGAAAAGAGATGATGGATAAGATCAGGCCTGCCAGTGTGATCAGATGAAACAAGGCACAAGTCCAGGTTTCGAAAGCGTTGCTGAATCTTGCCCATCCGTGGTAAAGATGTCCGGTTACATGTTCTCCGATCTTTTCTTCAAACCAGATCCGTTTGTAAGGAGGTATAGGCATGCGCACGATGCTGTCCGGATGAACAGCTACTTGTGTATTATAGGAGTTGGCTACGGAATTGATGAACAGGTCATCCTCACCCCGCTGTAAGACAAGCTGGTCTGAGAATCCTTTGTGGTTTTCATAAATCCGTTTCCGATAAGCCAGATTGCGTCCGATACCCATGTAGGGCTTTCCTGCCAGAGCCATCCCCAGATACCGCATGGAATGGAATAAAGTGTCTGCGATCAGACGCCGTGCAAAACATCCTCTGGCGGGGAAGTAGTTGCTGTATCCCAGCACAATGTCCGTTTCGGGGGTGAAATGAGAAGCCAGACTGCGTAGCCAGTTGGGGCTGACAGGCCGGCAATAGGGTTCTGTTACTACAATCCATTCGTAGCGACTGGCTTTGATACCCATGGCGATGCCTAACTTTTTCCGGCTGATATAACGTGCTGTCTGAGGTATGAAAGTGCGGTAGAGGTGATGATATTTTCCCTCCATCCGCTTCAGTATGTTTTCGTCTTCGCCGGCAGACTGGTCATTGACGACGATAACTTCAAACTGAGGATAATCCTGTTCCAGTATGGCCGACAAGTTTTCTTCCAGAACTTTTCCGGTATCTTTCGTTACGATAATGACCGAAAGAGGGGGAAGGGGAGTATTGCTGTCTGCCGGAGAGCCGGAAAGTTTCTTGTAGGCCTGATGTATGCGGTTGTAAATACCAAGCACAAATGCCAGCTGTATGAGAAACAGCGTACAGCAGGCAATGATTAGTGTCAATAAGACTGGTGAAAGAGGTACTACTGTCATATTGTTCCGTTTTTGATTGTATTACGCCGAGATGTGTTATCTAAAGAATGTGCGTGAAACGGAGAAGCACACAGACTGCTCTTCCAGAATTTGCGGATTTGCGGTCTGCGTGCTTGGGCGTTTAAAGTCACATCATAGTGATGTGCTGTTTTGTTATACCAGTTCGTCTGAAGTATATCCCTGAGGAAGCTGACGACAGTTATAGCCGGATGCCATGATTTCCCCGTAGGCTCCTGCTGAACGGAGGGCAATGAGATCACCACGTTTCACTTTGTTTAAGTCGATAGCTTTTCCGAATACATCAGATGATTCACAGATCGGACCTACCACATCGTAAGTTTCGGTTGCTTCGTCAGAAGTGATATTCTCGATTTTGTGGTATGCCTGATAAAGAGCTGGCCGGATAAGGTCTGTCATACCTCCGTCTACAATAGCAAACTGCTTGTTGGTTCCCTGCTTTACATAGATCACCTTTGTGATGAGGCTTCCGCATTGTCCTACAACAGAACGTCCCAGTTCGAAGTGGAGTGTCTGTTGCGGGCGGAGCTTCAGATGCTTGTGATAAGTTTCGAAGTAGGAAGCAAAGTCAGGTACAGGCTGGCGGTTCGGGTGGGCATAATCGATACCGAGTCCGCCTCCCACATTAATGTGCTCTACAATGATCTGACGGGCATAAAGCTTTTCCTGCAATTCATTGATGCGGTTGCAGAGAGCAGTGAAGTCACCCATGTCGAGAATCTGTGAACCGATATGGAAGTGGAGACCGACAAAGTTAATGTTGTTCATTTCCAGTGCCCGATCGATTACATGATCCATATCCTTCATGCTGATGCCGAATTTGTTTTCGGCCAGGCCGGTTGTAATGTTGGCATGCGTATGTGCGCCCACATCCGGATTGATGCGGAAGGCCACTCTGGCGATTTTACCTTTGGCTGCAGCCAGTTCATTAATGACTTCAAGTTCCGGAACAGATTCCACGTTAAAGCAGAAAATGTCATAATCCAGTCCGAGGTTGATTTCTGCATCTGTTTTGCCGACTCCGGCATAAACAATCTTGTTTGCCGGGAATCCTGCCTTAATTGCAGCCTTGATTTCACCTCCGCTTACACAGTCGGCTCCCAGTCCGCTTTCCCGGATGATGCTTAAAACCTTAGGATTTGCATTGGCCTTAACAGCGTAATGTACACAGAACTTGTTGTATTTTCCGGCTTCTTTGCGAATCGTATCCAGCGTATGGCGCAGCAGATTCGTATCGTAATAATAGAAGGGAGTTTCCAGTTCGCGGAATTTATGAATAGGGAATGTTCCTTTCATGCTTAGTTCAGTTTTTTATTTTTATTGAATAGATAATGTAGCAAAAGCGGACGACGCGGTGTTTAAGAACCGTGAACATCCGCTCTTCTAGAGTTTCATTGATATCTTGTCCCTGTTGCTGACAGGGCTTTTTTTACTTGTTGTTGAACAAGGCGTCGCTCAATGACTGCAATGCTTTCTTCTTGTCAGCTTCGCGGATCAGGAACGAAATGTTGTAGTTGCTGCCTCCGAAGGAGATCATGCGTACCGGGATGTCGCGCATCGCATCAAGAGCTTTGGCTTCGAAACCGACATTTTCCCATTCCAGGTCACCTACAACACATACGATACACATGTCATGGTCAACAGTAACAGTACCATATTTTTTCAGGTCGTCTACGATTTCATTCAGATGCTTGGTGTTGTCGATAGACATAGATACACCTACTTCTGAAGTACAAACCATGTCAATGGCAGTCTGGTAGCTTTCGAAGATTTCAAACACTTTGCGCAGGAAACCGTGAGCCAGCAACATACGGCTTGACTTGATCTTGATAGCAGTGATGTTATCTTTGGCAGCAACAGCCTTGATCTTACCCTTTTCTGTTTCGTTTGAAATCAGGGTACCCGGAGCAGTCGGTTCCATTGTGTTGAGCAGACGTACGGGGATGTTGGCATATTTGGCAGGCTGTACGCAAGTCGGGTGCAGGATCTTTGCACCGAAGTAAGCCAATTCGGCAGCTTCTTCAAAGTGAAGCTGGCGCACCGGAGAAGTTTTGTCCACGATACGCGGATCATTGTCATGCATACCGTCGATGTCTGTCCAGATCTGGATTTCGCTGGCGTTGACAGCAGCTCCGATAAGAGATGCAGTGTAGTCACTGCCACCACGCTGGAGGTTGTCGATTTCTCCGTATGCATTACGGCAAATGAATCCTTGGGTGATATAGATTTCATAGTCCGGATTTGCTTCCAGTTGGATGGCCAGTTTCTCACGGATATATGTGAGGTCAGGTTCACTGTTCTTGTCCGTACGCATAAATTCCAGAGCCGGAATTAAGGTTGCTTTCACGCCCTGTTCACACAGATAATTAGTCACCATATTGGTAGAGATAATTTCTCCCTGTGCCAGGATGACCTTTTCTTCAAACAAGGTGAAGATGTCTTTGGTGTATGAGCGGATGTAGTCGAATACGGATTTGACGAATTCCAGAGTTTTCTGTTTATACTCTTCAGTGGAATAAAGCTCCTCAATATGCTGTTTATATTTAGCCTCCAGCTTATTGATGACTTCGTTAGCACCTTCAGGATTTTTCTTGTACAGATAATCCGAAATCTCAACCAGTGTATTGGTTGTTCCTGACATAGCTGACAATACTACGATCTTTTGTTCGCCGTCAGTAATCAATTTGGCTACATCCTTCATTCTCTGTGCAGAGCCTACGGATGTTCCTCCAAACTTTAAAACCTTCATTTTACCTTCCGAATTTTAATTTTGTTGGTTAATCGTTCTTTTTATTATTTCTCGTGCAAATGTAGTAATAAAAAAACAGACTTTTTGAGTTTATCGGGAAAAAGTGATTGCCCGTTAGGTCTTTTTTATAAATTCGTGTCTTTTTGCAGGCGATGATCCTTGCAACAGTAGACTGTTCCGGGGTATTCAGTCAGCAGATTCAGATTATGAGTCGTCATGATGATGGCTGAACCCTGCCGGCAGATGTCGCGCAGAAGTTCCACGATGTGGCGTCCGGTTTCTACGTCAAGGTTGCCTGTCGGTTCGTCTGCAAGAATGATTTCCGGCTTGTTCAGAATGGCTCTTGCAATGACGATACGCTGCTGTTCGCCTCCGGATAATTCATTGGGCATCTTATATCCTTTGTTCTCCATTCCCACTTGTGTCAGAACTTCATGGATGCGGTTCTGGATGGCGGTCCGGTCTTTCCAGCCGGTTGCCCGGAGAACGAACTTCAGGTTTTCTTCCACGGTGCGGTCGGTCAGAAGCTGGAAGTCCTGGAACACAATCCCCAGCCGGCGGCGGAGGGCAGGGATCTGACCTGGCCGGATCTCACGCATGTTGTATTCCAGTACCTGAGGTTCTCCGTTACAGGCGGGCAATTCTCCATAAATGGTTTTCAGGAAAGTAGATTTCCCACTTCCTACTTTTCCGATGATGTAGACGAACTCTCCGCGGCGAAGTTCAAAATTGACATCGTTCAGAATGCCGAGTTCCTGCTGGTTGATGTCTACGTTGCGGTAGACGATGAGTGGCTGTTCCTCCATCTGCTTAGTGTTTTTTCCAGTTTTCACTATGGCGTTCACGGAGTTCGCGTGCCAGATCTTCGATGCGGTACCCTTTGGAAGTAAGGAGTACAATCAGGTGATAAATCAGGTCTGCTCCTTCATAAATCAGTCGTTCGTCAGTGCCGTTGCATGCTTCGATGACGGTTTCCACGGCTTCTTCTCCCACCTTCTGGGCCATTTTGTTTACGCCGGAGCGGAAAAGGCTGGTGGTATATGATTTCTCGGGCATTTCTTCGTACCGTTTGTCGATGAAGTCCTGCAGTTCCTTGAGGAACATGATGTCTTCCGCTTCATTCTTTTCGTTCCAGCAGGTATCAGCTCCTGTGTGGCAGACAGGGCCGTGAGGATTGACCTTGATGAGCAGCGTATCCTGATCACAGTCGGCACTGATGCTGATTACATCCAGATAGTGTCCGCTGGTTTCTCCCTTGGTCCACAGCTGGTTGCGTGTCCGGCTGAAGAAAGTGACTTTCCCTGTTTCTATTGTTTTCTGATAGGCTTCCTGATTCATGAATCCCAGCATGAGTACGGTACGGGTGCTGTTGTCCTGGATGATGGCAGGAACCAGCCCGTTCATTTTGTCAAAATTCAGTTCCATAATGCGTGGTATATAGTTTCTTTAAAATATTATAATCTGACATTGATGCCTTCCTCCCGGAGATATTCCTTGAGGGAAGGGATCGGAATTTCACCGAAATGGAATACACTTGCAGCCAGGGCTGCGTCTGCTTTTCCCAGCAGGAATGCATCGCGGAAATGTTCTTTGGCTCCAGCTCCTCCGGAAGCGATTACCGGGATGGAAAGCGTCTGTGCCAGATGGGCAAGCGCTTCATTGGCATAGCCTGTTTTCACTCCGTCATGATCCATGCTTGTGAACAGGATCTCGCCGGCTCCGCGATGGTTGGCTTCCTGGGCCCATTTGTAGAGATAGCGGTCGGTTTCGAGCCGTCCCCCGTTCAGGTAACATTTCCATCCGGCGGGCGTCTGCCGGGCATCGATGGCCACGACGCATACCTGAGAGCCGAAGTGTCTGGCGATATCGTCAATCAGTGCAGGATTCTTCAGGGCAGCCGAGTTGATGGAGATCTTATCCGCGCCGGCATTGAGCAGGCGGTCTACATCTGCCAGTTCGTGGATGCCGCCACCCACGGTGAAGGGAATATTGATTTCCGCAGCAATCCGTTTCACCAGTTCGGTGAAGGTTTTCCGTCCTTCATGGCTCGCTGTGATGTCGAGGTAAACCAGTTCGTCTGCTCCCTGTTCGCTGTAAGCCTTGCCCAGCTCCACCGGGTCACCGGCCTGTCTCAGGTTGACGAAGTTGGTTCCTTTTACGGTTTGTCCGTCCTTGATGTCCAGACAAGGTATGATTCGTTTGGCAAGCATAGTTTTCCGTTTTTTTAGAGGTTAGAGAAAATCTGCCAGTTGCTTCAGGGTGATCCGTCCTTCGTAAAGAGCTTTGCCGAAAACGACGGCAGGAATCTGCTTTTCTTCCAGACGACGGATGTCATCTATACAGCTTACACCTCCGCTCGCGATGAGGTGAAGGGTGGGGTGCTGGCTGATGATGTCGTGATACAAGTCCGTTGCGGGGCCCTGCATCATTCCGTCACGGCTGATGTCTGTGCAGAGAACCTGGGTTACACCTTTCTTTATATATGCATCAATGAAAGGTTCCAGCTGGTCATTGCTCTCTTCTTTCCATCCGTTGACGGCTATCTTTCCGTTTTTGACATCGGCTCCCAGAATAATCTTCTCGGGGCCGTACTGGGCAAGCCATTTGTCGAAACGTTCCGGGTGTTTGACCGCAACGCTTCCCAGTGTTACCATCTGTGCGCCGTTGTCAAAGGCTATGACGAGGTCTTCGTCAGTCTTGATGCCTCCGCCGAAATCGATTTTCAGGGAAGTTCGTCCGGCAATGCGTTCGAGAACGCGGTAATTGACTACGTGCTGTGAGGCTGCTCCGTCCAGGTCGACAACGTGCAGCCGCTGGATTCCGTAAGCTTCCAGCTGCAATGCCATTTCTACGGGATCCTGGTTATATTCTTGTTTGGATGCATAATCACCTTGTGACAGGCGGACACATTTTCCGTCGATAATGTCAATGGCAGGTATGATTTCTATCATGGTATGAAAATCTGTATTCGTTGATATTAGGATAAATAACAGTCCGGGTCTTATAGTTCCAGGAAGTTGGTCAGGATCCGTTCCCCGATTCTTCCGCTTTTTTCCGGATGAAACTGGGTTGCATAATAATTGTCCTTATGCAAAGCTGCGCTGAAAGGCAGGATATAGTCGGTCACGGCAGCAGTAAATGGATTGACCGGTATATAGAAACTATGTACGAAATAAACGTATTCCTCCGGCGAAAGCCCTTTGAAAAGCGGATCCTGCAGGCTGGAGATGGTATCCCATCCGGTGTGGGGCACTTTGTCTTCCTGCCGTTGGGGAAGAAAACGTTTCACGTCGGTGTCAAAGATGCCGAGGCAGTCCACATCCCCTTCCTCGGAATGCCGGCACATCAGTTGCATGCCCAGGCAGATTCCCAGTACAGGCTGTTTCAGATCCCTGATGAGGCGGTCCAGCCCGTGTTCCTGCAAGTGCTTCATGGTTGTTCCGGCTTCTCCCACACCGGGGAAGATAATTTTATCGGCACTCAGCAGTTCCTCGGGGTTGTCTGTAAGGATAGCTTCCACCCCAAGCCTTTTGAGGGCATGGCTGACGGAAAAGATGTTTCCGGCGTTGTATTTGATAATAGCTGTTTTCATGAATCTGAAATTTGGTGTTTGATAGACACTTTTCCGCAAAAATAACTAATTATTGTTTATCTCCTAAGAATAATGACAAAAAGTTGATGGTACAGGCCTTTTTGCAGGCTGTTTGTTTGGATCGCGCTTCCGGATATCTGAAGAGCCAATGCATTTTTTTTTAGAAAAAAGAGCAAGAAGTATTGCAGAATAAAGAATTTGTTGTATCTTTGCATCCGCAATCGAGAGAGAAAGCAACAAAACAAAAAATACTGGTGCGTTAGTTCAGTTGGTTAGAATACATGCCTGTCACGCATGGGGTCACGGGTTCGAGTCCCGTACGCACCGCTTACGAAAAAAGACTGAAATAAGAAAGTCTAAGACAATATCCTCAAAGTCAGTAACTTTGGGGATATTTTTTTGTTATACCACGACAGATGAATACCCCGTTGGAAGTCGAAAATTGGACAAATCGAGTAACCAAATCGTAACCAAGAAAAAAAACGGGAATTTTGGTTACGACTTCGTAGATATGTCGTTGATTTGTCGTCGTTTACGTTCAATTTTATCGACACGCCGTAACCTAAAATCCTGAGCAGAAAAAGGAAACAACCGGCACGTTTACGATTCATTTCACGGGAATACACGACAATGACCCTCAAATGTCCGTTTCATAGCCGCCAAGTGTCCGCCTGTGGATTGCGCCAAGTGATTGTCAAACAGTATTTTTGCAACAAAAAAACTTAAAAGCGCATGAAACGGAACACATTCAGCGTACTTTGTTACGCAAGGAAAAGGGAACAAGGAAAGGACAAACAGTATCCCATCATGGTTCGCATCACCATCGACAGCGAACAGGTACAGTTCAACTCACAGTTAATGGTGGATAAGAAGATGTGGAAGGACGGTGGCGTAGTCGGTCGTAGTGCGGCGGCGGTGTATCTGCGCACGCAGATAGAGAAAATCAAGACCGACCTTACCCGCATTTACGAAAAGGAAATCGAAAACAACCGCTACCCTTCACCGCTGAAGCTGAAGAACATTTATCTGGGCATCGAAACGAAAGCCAACACGCTGCTGACCGTATTCAAGAAGATGAACGAGGAAAAGCGGAAGGAAGTGGGCACATCGCTCTCGCAGAACACCTACAAGAAGTACGACCTGACTTACCGCCGTATGGAAGAATACATTCAGTTCAGGTTCAGGAAAGAAAAGTATAAAGACATTCCATTGACGGAGATAAACGAGGAATTTATCAACGGCTTCCGCAACTTTCTGCGTGTGGACAAGAAGGTCGGCCACAACGCCACCTCGAAGATGATGCAACTGTTCAAGAAAGCCGTCACCCGCGCAAGGAACGCCGGCCTTATCCAGTTCAACCCGTTCACGCAGCCCATCACCTTCGTTCAGGTAGACAAAGGCTTTCTGACGATGGACGAACTCCAGAGCATTATGGACAAGGAGATTGAAGTGGAACGCCTGCAACGGGTGCGCGACGTCTTTGTCTTTTCTTGTTGGACGGGGTTGGCGTACATAGATGTATATCTGCTCAAAGACGAGCATATCCAGAAGTATCTGGACGGCAACTATTGGATTATCTCCAAGCGCCATAAGACCGGCGTACCCATCAACGTGCGCCTGTTGGACATCCCCCTGCGCATCCTGCAAAAGTACAAGGGGAAACAGCCCGACCACCGCGCCTTGCCCATGCCAAGCAACCAGAAGATGAACGCATATCTGAAGGAACTCGCTGATATTTGCGGAATTAGGAAGAACTTGACCTATCATCTTGCCCGGCACACATTCGCCACGACTGTAACGCTAACTAACGGAGTATCAATAGAATCCGTGTCAAAAATGTTGGGACATACCAACATCCGCACTACGCAAATCTATGCGAAGGTAATCAACCAGAAAAGCGGCAGCGAGATGGAAGCCCTTTCCGACAGGCTGCACGTATCCATGAACGCATTATAATAGAAGGAGGACAGATATGAGAACGATAGAAAGACAGCTTAGAGCCAGACAAACGGCGGTGAGCCTGAACGAGAAGGAATTGGGCAGACTGATGAAAGCCACGTTTGACACGCCGCGTTTGGAACAGGTGCGTGACCTTTTCATCTTTTCGAGTTTCACGGGACTGCATTACCAGAACCTGAAATCCCTCCGTAAAGAGAATTTCCACAGCAAGTACGGGCAGAAGTGGATTTTCATGGTAAGAGAACAGACCGACGCTTTCATCCATATCCCCCTGCTGCCTGTTCCCCGAATGATACTGGAGAAGTACGAAGTCCGGTATGCCGGGACGGATGAACTGTTGCCCGTCCCCAGCAACCAACGTCTGAATGTCTATCTGAAAGAGATTGCGGAACTCTGCGGCATCGAGAAGAACATGACCATGTATCTGGCTTACCATACGTTCAAGGAAACGATAACGGCAAAAAACGGCATATCCACCGGCACGGTATGCCGCATGTTAGGGCGGTTCGACCTGCGCGGCCGCCATGCCTATGTCACCGACCGCATCATCAAGCGCGAAATGGACAAAGTGGCGCGCAATTGCATCCCGTTTGAAAAAATTGCGGCGCAATACATCATGACAACCAATAAATCCGTATATTGTCCCACCAAATAAAACGATACCCCTATGCTACACAGAGGAAACATCACCATTACCGGGCTGGAGGACATCAACCGCCACCCCACAGTCAGTGTCAAGTTGGAGAACGGCAACGTATGGCTTACCAAGCACGAGCTTGCCCGCCTGTTCGGAGTATTCATCCAGACGATAGATGCCAATATGCGCTCCATCTTCAAGTCGCGTATCCTGAATGAAAGTGAAGCGACCATTACGGAGAAGCAGGATAAGCTATATGTTACCTACTACAATCTGGAGGCCGTCATTTTTCTCAGCTTCCGCATCAACACCTATTGTACGAAGCTGTTCCGCGAGTGGGTGCTCAACTCCTTGTGCGAATACAAACGGTTGAAAGAGAAGCAACCCGAAGTCCTTGTCGTGTTCAACGCTTCGGACAACCAGACCTTTATCTCGTATAACTGAAATCCCCCGAATCCCATAAAACGAGCCTTGTCCGTGAAATAAACCGGGCAAGGCTCGTTTTGTATTCCCCAAACCCTTATCTTTGGGCAGAAAAAGCCCCAAGATGATAACAGACCTCCACATATCCGTCCCCCTCAATGAAGTGCCCGAAGCTCAGGTAGGCAACTACTTCATCCTCTCCGAGATGCCCGGCGAGTTCCTGATAATCCAGAAGCCCGACAACACATTTTATTTCCTGTGTAGCCGGGAGTGCGACATCGTGCGGATATGCGAGTCTTTCGACTGGTACATCGTGTCTAAGGACGCTTTCAACGACCGCCTGTGCATCGGCATCGGGTTGGCTGACAAGGAAAGCATCGACGGCGAGGTCTATCGTGTGCAAGACGAAGCCACGCTCTCCCTTTGGCGCGACATCCTCCGCTTCACCTTCGACAGCGATTTCGTGCGCCAGTTCTTCCCCTATGGTACCCGTTTCAAGGGCAAGATGCGCATCGACGGCGCACTGTGCTTCTACATTCACGACTATTACCCCACGCGCTACAAGAATATCGGCGTGGAAGACCGCAAGACCAGCAATTTGGTCTTCCGCTTCAAGGAGGGGAAGCAGGCGGCCCTCGTCGCCAAAATCTTCTCCCTCTGCATCGCCCGTATGCCTTTCTACAAGGAAAAGGCTGCCAATGCCGTACTCATTCCCATCCCGGCGGCTACCCGTGAGCGCAACGCCGCCCGTTTCGCCCGGTTTTGCAGCCTCCTTTCACGCCGCCTGAAAATCACCGACGGCTTCCGTGCCACATGGATAAGGGAAGACCGTGAGCAGATGAAAGGCACTCACGGCCTTGACAAGCTTTCCAACCTCATATTCCACCCCGCCTGTTTTCAGGGACGCGATGTGTTCCTCGTGGACGACATTGTGTCCACCGGCGAGAACTTCACGCAGATGAAACGCAGGCTGATGCAGCTTGGAGCCAACTCCGTTACCGGCCTGTTCTTGGGACGGACAGTAAAGACAGAGAAAGGATAAAAAAGAAAACCGTTGCCTCCGGCGTTTCCACAAGTCGGGCAACCCAAAGTGCTGAGTTGGGCAACTCGGCAGAACGAGTTAGGCAACTCACAAAAACGGCTTGGGCGACTTATAGATTGGGGACGCCGCCTTCGAGAGCGGAATCAATGGCACTATAATGGTCTCCGTCATGTACGCTCAATGCCGCCACAAGGCTGTTCAACGTGCGTATTGCCTCCAGACGTTGCTCCGGCAAGCTTTCTTCCTGATTGCTCAGCACGTCAATGGCGCAGGCAAGATGACCTCTTACGGTCTGCAAAGTGGACACATCTTGAATGGGAAACAGGTAAAAGAGTGTTCCGTCGGAAGAACGGACGATGCCCTCCAAAGGCGTAGCTTGTAATTCCATCATCTTCGGTTATATTTATAATTAAAATGACGTAACGCTGCCGGCCACTACGTTCGAGGTATCGCCAAACACCCAATGTGAAGTGAACCGGCAGGTTACGTCAGAGTATAACCTACCCGGTTCATTTACCTTCACATTTTTGAAATTGGCGATTTTCGAACGTCGGTAAACGAACAACATTACCACGATACTATTTGCACCGCTGGTACAAAGGTAAGAAAATAAAGTCAATAATCCATTGCCTTCCTTAAAAACCTCCTTTGGAAAAAGTCCATTGCAGAAAAAAATCAAAGCCCCTGCGGAATGTTTCTCTTGCCGCTTTCATTCCCCATCACTCCACGGAGTGCGATTGAGAAGTGGGGTAAGCTGACTTATTACGTGCGCAAAGGTAATTTCGGGTTTTGACGGACTAATCAAATTTTTTCTCCACAATCTCCACACTTCGCAGGCTCAGGTAGTATTCTGGCGAAAAAATTTGCTTCTGCAAAACCCTGTCCTTTGCCCAGCTTACGAAATAAGTCAGCTCACCCAACTCGTCAATGCATAAAAAAAATGTCGTGATTATGAAAGCAACAAGAGAAACAAATGGAAATAAGTCGCTTCCCAATCTGCCTCTGCATAAATTCTTGGGAGTGGCGGTGAGGTTCATCCTTGCGGCAGTCTGCACCGGTCTGTACGGCGGTTCCGTCCTTGTGTGGTTCATCGGGTTGTGGCTTGTGTGGAACTTCCTTACGGGTGTAGTCCGTTTCCTGTGGGGCTGCCTTGTGTTCCTGCTTACGTTTGTCTTGGTTGTTGCTTTCGTGGTCTGGTTATTAACTCTCTAACATCACATCATTATGAAACGGTACAGCAAGACTATCGCACAGCAATGCAAGTATTATGAGGTGGACAACATTTTCGTGTACATGGTAGAAACTTATCTGAACGGTAATATTACCGTCTTTGAGAAACTCTTCCGGGAATTGTGTAAGGAAGCGAGAAAAGATTTTATAGACTTCCTTCTCAGCGAGGTGGAGCCTATATATTGGAGAGAAATTCTAAAAATCATGGTCTGACATTATAATCTTATGTAGTATGGATAGAAGAAAACTTTACTATTACAGCCATATCGTAAAAAGGCATTTGAGTGATATTAAGGAACATATCAGATTGTCGAAGAACGACATGGAGAGAAGCTATTACCAAAGCAGGTTTGCAGCCCAGCTGAGTATCTACGCCGAAGCCCTTGCCGTAAAGGAAGAGTATCTGGAAAGATATATCAGATAGGGATACGGATTAAAAATGAAATAGTATGAACATTACATTTGAAACGATTGTGTGTGCATGGGATGAAAAAATCCCTGCACACCTTTTCCAAAGAATTTTAACCACCTAAAAGAAGAAAGGCGTATGAAAACATTATCCCAAATGACGAAAGAGGAAAAGTTACAGGCTTTGACGGAATACCATGCTTGCAGGCGTGAACAGCACATTGTTTCCCGCTATATCCGGGCAATCCAAGAAGATGACAAGGAACAGACCGCCTACTTCGAGAGTTTCGGTGAAAGTGTGCATCACGTTGTACTGAATGTGAACACCTACGAACGCAGGCTCATTTTCGGCTATGTGGACAGGCAGTTTAACGAATACGGGTGGATTAGCGGCATGTTGCCCATCGTGGAAGAAATCCGGCTGGACAATTCCAACGTAATACACATCGGCCAGTCCGTGAACGGCACATATGTCGTTACGGTGGGCTGGTGTACCGGCACGGCAGGAGGCGGCAGCCGCCCTTCGGTATGGGAGGAACCCATTGCCGATTACAAGGAAGCGGTAGCGGGCGGCATCCGCCAGTTGGAAAGAATCTATAATGATGCGGAACGCCGCTCCCTGACAGACAGGGGGAACTACAACCCGAAGTATATCCGCAGGCTGAAAGCCGGATTGCAGGAGTTGAAGCGCCGCTATACCGCTCCGCAGCAGTTAAGTCTATTCTGATTATTCACACATATAACACCAAATGATTATGGACGTAAAGATTGAAAGCATGATTTTCGGGTGGGATGAACGCATACCCGATACGTTGATTAAATTCATCAACTCCGTGACACTCACAAAGGACGAGCAGGAACTTCGCGGACTGATGGAAGTGTTCGCCCGGAGCAAGGAGTTCAACCGCTTCTTTGCCTTCGGATATGGCAGCCACCATCTGTGGCTCACGCAGAGGATGGCGTCAGACCCGGCAAAGTGCATGGAAAACCGATTGTTGATTGTTGAATTTTAACAGATTGCATTATGACTACAAAAATGACGGAAAACGGGGTTTCGACCTGCCGGAAGGCAGGTTCGGAACAGTTCGAGAAGTTCCAGACCGGCATCGGAAGAAGAAAACGCACGCTGGTGCAGTACGATTACAGGGCATCCGATGGAGAGTTGTTCTCCTGCGTGGCTCCGACTTTGGAGGACTGCCGCCGCAAGCGTGACGGATGGTTATCGGAAAAAGGAAGAAAGGAGGCACAGCGATGAATGGCAGTTATGACACGCTGATAATCACTTTCAGCGAACCCATCCGGGTTTTGGACGGCATGTTTGAGGACACCGATACATGGGGAGTTTCCACGCTGAAGGAATGGGTCGATACTTACGAGTCCACACGCTTCACCCCGATAAACGACCATACGGCAGTCATCACTTCCGAGTACAACATGAAGCACGTAAGGGAATGGCTGGAACAATACTTGCCTATCGACCGCCTGCAAGTCCGATAACCGGTACAGGCATGGAACAGAAAAAGGTCAGAGCAGATAAAAGCCCTGACCTTTTCCATATATTATAGGAGATAAAGAAAGTCAGTCCGTTTCTTCTCCCCAAAGTTCGGTGTCCGTCGGCGCATGGCGTATGGAACGCCCGATGCAACATCCTGTCGCGGCAAGAAGCGTCAAGTAAGCGATAACAAGATAAAGCATGGCCATCGTTTATATGGCGGGTTGGGCTGAATCTTCCGAACCTTCCGCCGTAGCACTGTTGAACGAAAAACTCTTGGTAACCGTCTGACCAAATGAATCCACGATGTAGATGTCAATCGTCTGCTGGTCGGTGCAGAGCGACCTGTAATAGAGCCGGAAAGTATCGCCCGGCAACGGGTAGAGGTTGTTGGGAGCCAGTACCGTGCCATCCTCCATGCGCAGCTCGCCCTTCCCGTCGGGCTGGAAATAGCGGATAAAATACTCCGTTTCCTCATACCTGCCGCTACGTACCAGCTGGCAGCGTATTTCGGCTTCCTCGCCCTGTACGATGTCGGTCTGCACGGGCAGGGTCGCCAAGTCAAACTCGTATGCCTGCCGGATGTCCAGCTTGTCCGAACAGGCGCATAGCAGTACGGCGGCTATCAGTACGAAGCCGGCGGTAAAAATCAGTTCAGTCATTCTTTTCATTTTATTGAGTGTTTATTAGTCCAATATGAATTTCAGCCCCACCCCGAATTGGAAGTGGAAGTTTCCCGTGTCGCCACCCCACAGGCAGCGTTCACGCGCATGGAGCAGCAGCACCGTCCGGTTGGTGATGTAGGTTTCTATCTCCAACGATACCGCGCCGCCATAGACAAAGGCGTCATCGTCCGTGATGCGTGCCCCGTCATAGAGCAGGCTCTCGCCCCAGTTTACCGTTTCATAGCCCGCCATTGCCGAGCCGCCCACGTAACAGAGGAACACCTTGTTCGCATCCGAGAGGAAGTTGTAATAGTAGCCGCCCTCCGCCGTGAACTGCGACACCGGCAGACGTATATCCTTGTACGGATGGTACTTTTGCAGGTACTCCGCGCCGAACACCCATTTGCCGCACCTTTTCGCGTAGGAATCCACCGACACCCCGAAGTGGTAGCCCAGCTCGTTCCGCTTGCCGGAAGAATGGAAGCCGTCCGTCATGCCTGCCGTCAGCCGAAGCCCCTTCATGCCCGGCAGACAGCGTTGCGCCTGCGCCCTGTCCGCAAGGGCAAGGCACAGCGCCATGCTGATGATGATACAAAGCGTCCGTTTCATCTTACTTCACCTTCAGTTCGTTGATGACACGGGCACGCACCAGTTCGGCATTGGTCACGACGAACTGCTGGTGCCTTCCCCCGTTCTGCTCGCTGATTTCCACCACCAGTTGCTTGTCGTCGGGCAGGGTGAACTTGGGCAGGGTGAACACCGTGCGCTCCCGGCTCTTGCCGCCGACCTCCGTCACGTAGTTGTAGGCACGCAGCGGCACGATGACCTGCTCCTGAATGGCGGTACGCTTCGCCACCTTCCTGTCCACCACCTTGAACGACACGAAGTCCACCGTGAACGGCACGTTGGTCGAGTTCTTCAGTTCCGTATGGAAGTAGAGCAGCCCGTTGTGCGTGTAGATGCCCTTCAGCACGGACTGGATGCCGAACCGCTTGCAGCCGATATGCTTCACCAGCCGTTTGTCGTCCTTGTGGATGGATTTCATGATAAGCCGCACCAGCAGGGGCGATTCGCTGCCCAGCTCCTTCAGGTAAACCTCCTGCGAATTGTTCGGGCGGTTCACCGCTTCCCCGTCATGCAGGAAGTCCTTCATCTCGATGTTCAGCTTGGCCGGCTCGTCGGCATACTTCACGTTATAGGTATAGTAGCTCCCGTCTTCGGTTATCACCGCCAGATTGGTCTCGCGGGAGAAGTCGCGCAGGGCGGCCTTCACGCGCAGCACGTTTTCCGAACCGTCCGCCTTGCCCGCGATGATGTCGGCGGAACCCAAGTCCACATACTTGATGGCGGAGGGAAAGATGATGTGGACGGTCTTGTAGAACGTGACCTCCAGCGCATAGGGAGGTATCATGCGGTCAAAGGTTATCGGGCGTGTCAGCCCGTCGAACAGGTCGCCGGTGGACGGGCTGCGTTTTGTGCCATCATCCCCCGTATCTTCCGGCACAGCCGTTTCCACCTTCTCCTTCAGGCCGGTCTCCTCCACGACTTTCTGCGCATGGGCATGGGTCATTGCGGCGATGAACGCCGCCATAAGCATCATTTTCTTCATTTGTCTTTGTCAATAATTAAGTTATACATATTGGTTATTTTCTTGCCACGAGCAACACCTCATGCCCGGCCTTGAGCGTCATCCTGACGGTGCGGAACTTCGTGGAGAGGTACTGCGACATGCCCTGTATCACGCCGCGCCCCAAATCGGAGGCGAGCTGCGCACCGGCATCGGTAGAGATGCTGATGCTGCTGCCCATCGTCGAACCCATGTTGGCCGCCATTTCCTTGAGCGCGGTCAGTTCCTGCGACCCCGGCACCGATATGCCTTTCATGCCGCCCGTGTCGTACACCTCCAGCTCTACCGGCATGACAGTTCCCTTGTAGGCGACGGAAGTGACGGACAAGTCCATCCGTTCCCCGTTGATGCGCGCGGTGGCCGTCAGCACGGTGTTTGCCGGGATATAGGTATCCCCGACCTCGACCGGTTCGAGCAGGCGGATTTCTGCCTCCTTGCCGTCGCTGACCGTTACCGTGCGGTAGATGCAGGCACGGATGCTGTTCCTGCCTGCCGTGTGCGCTTGGTCTGTTACCGTGTGGAACCCCATGTTGTGCGGACGGCTGTACCGCTCCATGAACTCGGCATCCGACATCGGCTGCGCCAGCCTTGACACGACCTGTTCCGACACCTGCGTTACCGGGACGGCCTTCGGTTTGTCCGTGCCGGCTGTCGTCGGGACGGATTTCACATCGTTTTGCGGCAGGTAGCGCGAAGCCATCTCGTAGGATTTCTCCATGAGCCGGAGCTGCTCGTCCGCCGCTTCCTTTGCCCGGCGGTCTTCTTCCGCCTGACGCTCCAGTTCCTGTATGCGCCATTCCAGTTCCAGCGTTTTCTGGTCGTCCTCCGGTTCGGGCTGCTCGTAGAAGCTGCCAATCTGCCGGTTGATGTCGCGGTAGGCATCCGCCGACGTGCGGATGGAGGACTGCCCGGCTTCCGCCGGCTCTTGGGTCTGGAACACATCTTCGTCCGCTCCATCGTTCCCGTCACTTTCCGCCACAGCCAAGTCTTGCAGCGTGTTCATCTTTTCCTTCTGCCTGCGCTCGAACGCCTGAAGTTCGTAGGCCGCCCGTTTGTCGGAGGGCATCCCCTTTTCTTCGGGCATGGGCACCTCCACGTTGAAGCCGTCCTGAAGGGGTTCGCCGCTTTCCGACGGCGCGAATATCAGCCACATCGCCCCTCCGAACACGAGCAGCATCAACGGATAGGCCAGCATCTTTCTGCGCCGCCGCACCTCCTCCGGTGTCAGCGGTTTTGTCTCTTTCGGTTTCCCGTCGGCTTTCCTTCCGGGTTCCGGCTGTTTACTCTGCTTTGTTTCTTCCATTGTTCCAATCTTTAATGTTGTTTATACTGTCATGGGCTGTGCCCGGATGCAGCTCCAACTGCCGCATCCTTTCGATTCTTATCCGCTCCCCCTCGCGCCTGCCGATATTGTATATCGACGACACGGTGATGTAGATGGAGAGGGCGCTGAATCCTACCAGCACCGCCACCACCACGATGAGCCGCACATCGGGCGACATCCTTCCGCACACGTAACGCATCCCGCCGCTTATCCGGTCGGGGATGTAATCGAGCCATTTCCTCATTCTTCCCATACGCGCCTACCTTTCCATTGTCCGCAAGTCACGGTTCTCCAGTATGGTGAACTGCTCCATCGTGAAGCCGTGCGGGTTGTTGTCCGAACGCACCGAGTTCAAAAGGCGGCAGCGGGTGACAAGGCTCCTTTCGGTGATGTTGCTGCTCCTGACGAGCGACTGCCGCGCGTAGCAGGTGACGATATAGGGATAGCGGTCGAAGTCGCACGCCACGCTGTCCACCTGCACGGTCTGGTTGATGTTCGCCGAGATGATGCGGTTGTAGTATCCCTTTTCCTCCCAGTCCTTGTAGTAGCGGAAGGCGCTCTCGTCGCACAGGTACAATGCCCGGCGTATGTTGCCCTCGATGGCGGCCTTGTCGGGCGAGAGCGTGAAGAACAGTTCGTGAAACCGCCTCACGTGCTCCCTCGCCTCGACAGGCCGGTTCTGCGCCAAGTCCTGCGAGAGCGCGAGGATGAGCGACTTGCCGTTGTCCAGCACGTAGATTTTCTCCCGCTGCTTCTCGGCAAAGCTGTACGAACTCCACAGCGCGTAGCCCGTGACCAGCGCGCACAGCACGACAAAGGCTATCGCCATCGTGCGAATCTGCCGGAAGCTCGTTTCGATGTTTTTTAATGACTTGAATTCCATTTCTTTTAGTTCTTGTTACCAATAAATGAATCATTTGCCCCTGAGCTTTCCGGCCACATGCCCCGCACCGGCACCGGTGGCGGCAGCCGCCACCTTCCCCGTCTTGACGGCGGAGTTGTTCACCTGCTTGCCGTAATTGCCCGCGCCGGCAGCCTGAATCACCCAAGTCGATACCGTCGGGATGGTGAAGTACCCCACGATGGCGATGAGCATGAAGATGATGTAGGCCGAGTTGTTCACGTCCGGCACGAAGTTCGGGTCGGTCAGCGCGGCGATGTCCTTCTCAATCATCAGCACCTGTATGCGTGCCAGCACCGAACTGAACAGGTCGGAAATGGGCAGCCACAGGTAGATGCTGATATACTGGCATATCCAGTGCACCATCGTGCCGTGAAAGCCGTCATACACCGAGATGGCGAACGCGAGCGGCCCCAGAATGGAGAGCACGATAAGGAAGAATGTCCTGAGCGTGTCCAGTATCAGCCCCACCGCTTGGAACAGCAGTTCCAGAAAGCTGCGGAAGGCGTTGCTTATCGTCTGCTTGATTTCATACTTGCCGCGCTCGATGGCCATGCCCGCCATCGTCTTCAGTTCCGAAGGCGTCCAGCCCAAGTCCTCTATCTGCCGCTCGTATTCCTCGTCGCTGACCAGATAGGCGGTTTCCGGGTTGCGCACCAGCGCCTCGTATTCCAGCTTCTCCCGCTTCTCGGCGTATTCCTCCATGTTGAGCGTCTGCCCTTGCAGGATGCCGTGACAGCCGGTGACGATGGGGCTCATGATGCCGTTGATAGTCCCCAGCACGAAGGTGGGGAAGAACATGATGCACGCCCCGATGCAGAACGGGCGGAGCAGCGGGTACACGTCTATCGGCTCGGCACGCGAGAGCGCCTGCCATACTCGCGAGGCCACATAGAACAGCGCGCCCAGCGCGGCTACCCCGGTAGCCACGCCCGTGATGTCCGAGCACAGGGGCATCATCTCTTCGTAAAGGCTGCGCAACACTTCATGCAGGTTGCTGAATGTCCCTTCCCCCGTCATGGCTACCAGTATCTTTGGTTGTCGGTTCCGTACAGGTCGAGCACGCGCCGCGTGTCGTTCTTCTCCTTGGCGCGCAGGTACGACACGCCGATGTTGCGGTTCGTGTAATAGCGCACAAGGTTGCGGTGGTTCTTCACATCCCGGTAGATGCGGTCTATCAGGTCCATGCGCTCCTTGTCCGTCATCGACAGGCCGGTCTGCGTGACGACCGTCTTCAGTTCGTCGAGCATCCCGCTGCTTTCCTCCAGCATCTTCGTGTAACCCGAAGCGATGGCGGCCAGCTCGTCCGTCGTATAGTTCCCGTCGGCGAGCATCTTCTGGAACGAGTTCACGTAGATGTCCGATATTTCGCCCACGAGCAGCACGGTCTGCTGCACCTTGCGGGCATCCTTCACCAAGTTGTGTACGGATTTGAGTGCGTCGTAATACTTCTTCCCCTGTTCGTAAATCTTGACCGTTTCCTGAAAGTTCTTCACCATGTTCTCGGCGGTCGTGGTGGTCTGTATCACGTTCCGCGTGGTGTTCACGATGCTTTGCGCGAGGTTCGACGGGTCAAAGGTGACCCATTGCGCCCTGACCGTCGTGGCGGTGCAGAGCAGTGCCGCAAGGCAGATGGTTGCTGTTCTTTTCATTGCTGTTGTTGATTAAATGTTCATTCTCAATCGGATTCATATTCTTCCGGCTCCCGTACATACGTTCCTTCCGAAGCTATCACGAGCCGGTCGTTTTCCGCGTCGTAGGCAATCTGCACCCGTTCGGGCAGGTCTGCCCATGTCCCTTGCCCGTTCCGGTAGAGCGTGCCGGTCAGGGCGGCTCCCCAGCGGTAGCTGAAACGGATGCGGTATGCCCCGTTCTCGCGGAACACCCGGACGGGCGGGGACTTGCAGTTGCTTCTCCACCGTCCGCAGATGTGGCGGAGGGGGAACAGGTATTCATATTCCATGGCCTCATGTCCCTTTCGCGGCGCGCTTCTCGTCCGCCAGCCGCTTGATGGCCAGCTCGATGTTGCCGCCCAGTTTCTCCGCCATGCGCTGCACCTCCACCTTCTCGCTCTCTTCGGTGGTGTAGCAGAGGTATTCCTCCAGCGAGGTCTCCGTCGCATAGACCGCCGACTGCACGCCGCCCAGCCCGAACCACACCTCCTTGTACTTGCGCGCCGGGTCATTGGACATGTTCACCGAGAGAATCTGCCCCTTCTCCTTGTCCGTCAGCCCGAGCAGCGTCTGTATCTGGTCGAACTTGTTCAGGTACTTCCGCTGGTCAAGGAGAATCTTGCAGTCCGAGTTGTTGATGATGCTTTCCTTCACTATCGGCGAGGAGATGATGTCGTCCACCTCCTGCGTCACCACCACCGCCTCCCCGTAGAACTTGCGGACGGTCTTGTAAAGGTAGCGGATGTAGTCCGCCATGTTCGCCGAGGCGATGGCTTTGCCAGGTAGGTCAGGGGCATTACTGCCCCTTTCCCCCCTCAGAACCGTACATGAAAGTTTCCAATCATACGGCTCAAGCAGTGTTAAATTTCTATTTAATAGAAACCAGCTCATAGTTACATCTTATTAGTTTGAATGACTTTTCTTCTACAGCTGTCATGCAGCAGGAAATTTACTTTCTTGCCATTGACTATTTGTTGGGAAGTTCCCCAAGGATGTTCCTTGTCTATGGGTTTACCACATACGGGACATAAATGGTTCTGTCTTTCCCACATGTACAGCAATGATTTTCTACCGTTGAGCGACTGTAGCATCTTGTAAGTCTTACGCTTTTCAAAATACTCTGTCCATTCGGGGTCAAAGGGATTTGCTTCACCTTTTATCTTGACATATCGGGTAATCTTTGTGTCATACAGCCTTTTCAGTGCAATCCTGTCATCAGTCTTGCCTTTCTTGAAGTTTGCCACGAAGCACCAGTTGCGGTTTTTTACCCGTGTAAAGTATCGGTCGGCAATCCAGTATTTGCCTTTCTTGGGGTGTCGTCTCTTAGCCCATTGCCATAACTTTTCAAATATCAGGTAGTCAGCTTTTCTGAATGTGTCAGAAGCCACACAATTCTTATAGTAGTTTACCCAGCCTGTTATCACAGGATTCAAGAGCCTTATAAGTGATTCCTGTTTGCTTCCTTTATTGGAATCAATGATTCCCCGGATTTTCTGCATGAATTTCTTCAGGCTCTTTTTGGACGGTTTGATTAGAAGCACTCCTTTGTATTTTCGGATATTGTACCCAAGAAAATCAAATCCGTCATCAATGTGTGTAATCTTTGTTTTCTCTTCCGACAGGGTTAATCCCCTTTCCTTGAGAAAGTCTACTACTAACGGTTTGATTTCTTCCAAAGCTTCCTTGCTTCTACCCGTGATGATAAAATCATCCGCATAGCGTACAAGATGTACTTTGGGATAGTAGGTCGTTTTCCTGTTTACAAATTTCTTGTGATACTTCTCTGCAAGCATAGTTTGCAGCCCGTCCAGTGTCATATTCGCAAGAGTTGGTGAAATGATACCGCCCTGTGGGGTACCCTCTTCCGTGGGGAATAGCTCCTTGTTGAAGACAAAACCGCATTTGAGCCATTTCCGCAGCATCACTTTATCCATAGGGATATTGTTCAGCAGCCATTCGTGGCTGATGTGGTCGAAACAACCTTTGATGTCACCCTCCATAATCCATTCGGGAGAAGTTTTCTTTGCAAGGACACAAAAACATTGTTCCCTTGCATCTCCAGTACTTCTCTCTTTACGGAAACCGTAGGAATTACTGTCCGCAGTTGTTTCCGATACAGGTTCCAACGCAAGCAGGTATAATGCCTGCATAGCCCTGTCTTTCATCGTCGGGATACCTAAAGGACGTAGTTTCCCATTACTCTTTTTGATATTGACCCTTTTTAACGGCTGGGGCTTGTAGCCTCTTCTTTTCAGTTCACCGATAGCCTTGAATCTGGCATTGGGAGTTGACCATTTCACCTTGTCAACGCCTGCGGTGTCACTGCCACTGTTTGATGTAACACGCTTTACGGCTAAAGCTTTAGCGTAAAACGAATGCGTTAGCACCCATTGCAAGGATTTCACCTTGCCGTGTTTGCCCGCCTTTTGAGCTTTTACAATACGTGCTTGTAGCTTATTAACCGCTATCTCACACTTGTTCCAGTCTATGCTTTCCCAAGTGCTCCATTTCCGGTCAGTAGATGCACACGATGTTTTAATCTCGTTCATTTGCTTTTCTCCTTTAATAAGTTCTATAAGTTTCTTGTAAAACATCCACCATGCGGAAGTCTGCCCACTTTCGTGTGAGGTGATATTTCAACCTCTATCCGTTCCGTTACAGAACGGCATTCGCTTTCTCCGCATTCCTCTGCCCGCACTCCATTCGGCTTCACTTACGGTCTGCTTACCTGCTGTTAACAGGAGAAGTACGGGTTTACCATGTTTCTTGTATATGACAAACGAATGGGTTAGAATCCGTCTATCCGCCGGCAGTCGTTATGTCCGTGTAACCTTAGCATGGAGAAGGTTATCCGACTGCATCCCTTTTGGGTTAGAGCCCAGTATCATTAGCAGCTCATTCGAAGTTACGACGTTTATCAACGGTTCACATTACGTTATTCATACCATTCAGCCTAGCTCCCCTGTCGTTCGATACTAACGGCAGTTGTCATCCCCTCACGGTTCAGACTTCTCCTTTCGGAAGGGCTTCATTGTTGGTTCTGTTACCGCACGGGTTCATTGCTTAATACCGCACGTTCCCATAGGCTACTGTTGACGGAACAACAGGTTCAATCGTTCTATTTCCAACTCGTGGAATGAAAGTTGAACAATCATATACAAGACTTACATGTCACAGCCACGCTTCCTCAATGACCACCATCTTGCGGATGCCCTTCAGACGGCGCATCTTGTTGATGAACAGCTCCATGATGATGATGGTCGTGACGGGGAACAGGATGGGATGGTGTAGGCTAAGCACCCAGCGCCTTGCCATATTACTATGGTAGGTTTCCAAATGCTC
>OGIG01000490.1_pt1 | contig 37467 bp, 35 predicted proteins | sample 1571601 | NCBI WGS metagenome assembly OGIG01 (sample SAMEA2581953, study PRJEB24529) | metagenome | biome: Human gut stool | place: China | collected 2011 | reverse complement strand
TTGAGTATATTTTTAAATTCTAAAAGAGGTGGTTACAGCTTGAAGGTCATATACCAGTAAAACTAAATGAGGTTTAAGAATTGAAAAAGGTGAATAAACGAATATTGCAATTAGCGGTACCGTCGATAATATCCAATATCACGGTACCGCTTTTGGGTTTGGTGGATGTCGCCATCGTCGGACATATCGGCGATGCAGCGTATATCGGTGCCATTGCCGTGGGCTCGATGCTCTTCAATGTCATCTACTGGCTGTTCGGCTTTCTGCGGATGGGAACCAGCGGAATGACTTCGCAGGCTTTGGGCAGGAGAGACTTGGCGGAAGTGATGAGGCTCTTGGTTCGCTCCTTAGCCATCGGTGTGGGGATAGGACTGCTGTTCTTTATCCTTCAGAGATGGCTCATCGGATGTGGATTGTGGGCTATGTCGCCGGAGGCTGATGTGGTGGAACTGGCTCGCAGATACTGCTATGTCTGCATCTGGGGAGCTCCCGCCGTGCTCGGACTCTATGGATTCACGGGCTGGTTTATCGGTATGCAGAACACCCGTATTCCGATGATGGTTTCGCTGACGCAGAATGTGGTGAATATCATCGCTTCTCTGCTGCTGGTCTTCGTGGGCAAGATGACGGTGGAGGGCGTGGCACTCGGTACGGTCATCGCCCAATGGTGGGGCTTCCTCATGGCGTGTCTGCTTTTCCGTCTTCATTATCGCCGGTTGGGCAAGTATGATTTCCGACAGCATCTCTTAGCTGCGGAACCGCTCAAACGGTTTTTCTCGCTCAACAGGGACATCTTTCTCCGCACGGTGTGTCTGGTGGCTGTCAACCTCTTCTTCACGGCGGCTGGTTCCAGGGAGAGTACCTTGGTATTGGCGGTGAACACCCTGCTGATGACGCTCTTCACCATCTTTTCCTACTTCATGGATGGTTTTGCCTACGCTGCTGAAGCCCTGAGTGGCAAGTATTACGGGGCTAAGAACATGGTGGCCTTTCGGGAAGTGGTGCGCAGGACGATGGGCTTCGGGTTAACGGTGGCTGCGGGGTTCACCTTGTTATATATGATAGGAGGAGAAAACTTCCTTGCGCTCCTGACGGATGATGAGCGGGTGATAACGGCTGCGGGTGATTACTTCTGGTGGGCGGTTCTGATTCCCTTAGCTGGTATGGCGGCCTTTGTCTTCGATGGCATCTTCGTGGGCATCACTCAGTCGAAGTCGATGCTCTGTTCTACTGCCATCGCTTCGGCTTCCTTCTTTGCCCTGTTTTTCATCCTGCATCCGCTGATGGGCAATCATGCCCTGTGGCTGGCTTTCATCATTTATCTCGTTTTGCGTGGCATCGTACTGTATATAATCTACCAAAATAAAATGTAGAAATATCGGATATTATTCTTGAAAAATTGCACACTAAAAAGTAGTGTGCGCATTTTTTAAGAAAATCAACATTAATATAGTTTAAATCTTCCGCTTTTATTCTTTTTCTTAGCTGAAATTTAGTACTTTCGCAGCGTAAAACTTTAAAAATAAATAGAGTAAATGAAAGCAGAAGATTATTATCAACAAGGTAACGCCTGGCGCAAGCAAGGCGACTTTAGGCGTGCCATCGACTGTTATCTGGAGGCCATTGCGCTCGATCCGGAGAGTCCTGCCGTGGCTGCCAAGGAGATGCTGGATGATATCATGAGCTTCTATTGCAAGGACTACTACAATCCATAATAACCGACATGTGGACAACGGCAGTTTTGGTTTACTCCAAGCGTAAAGATAATTAGAACGAAAAGAATATGAGTAAGATTAAAGGGGCTATTGTAGTCGATACAGGGCGCTGCAAGGGATGTGCGCTCTGTGTAGTGGCTTGTCCTCAACATGTCATTGCATTAGCCGAGAAAAAAGTGAATGTGCATGGTTATCGCTATGTGGAAGCGGCTGTGCCAGATGCATGCGTGGGCTGTACTTCGTGCGCCATCGTATGCCCTGATGGATGTATTACCGTGTATCGTAAGAAGGAGAATGAATAATGGCTGAACAACAGAAACGTGAAATAACTTTGATGAAGGGTAATGAGGCGATTGCTCATGCCTGCATCAGATGTGGTGTGGATGGTTTCTTTGGCTATCCGATTACTCCACAGAGTGAGATTATAGAGACTTTGGCTTTGCTCAAACCTTGGGAGACTTCTGGTATGGTGGTGCTCCAGGCTGAGAGTGAGGTGGCTGCCATCAATATGGTTTATGGCGGTGCGGGTGCTGGTAAGCGTGTGCTTACTACTTCGTCGAGTCCGGGTGTGGCTTTGATGCAGGAGGGCATTTCCTATATGGCGGGTGCCGAGATTCCGGGTGTCATCGTCAACGTGCAGCGTGGTGGTCCTGGACTGGGTACTATCCAGCCTTCGCAGGGTGACTATTTCCAGGCTACTCGTGGTGGTGGTAATGGTGACTATAATGTGATTGTATTGGCTCCGGCTTCTGTGCAGGAGATGGCTGACTTCGTGGACTTGGCTTTCACCTTGGCTTTCAAATACCGTAATCCGGCGATGATACTGAGTGATGGTGTCATCGGTCAGATGATGGAGAAGGTGGTGCTTCCTCCGATGAAACCACGCCGCACGGAGCAGGAGATTGCAGAGGAATGTCCTTGGGCTACCATCGGTCGTAAGAAAGACAGAAAGCCGAATATCATGACTTCCCTGGAACTGAAACCGGAAGTGATGGAGGAGCGTAATCTGATGATGCAGGAGAAATACAGGAAAATTCGTGAGACGGAGGTGCGCTACGAGATGCAGTGCTGTGAGGATGCCGACTATGTGATCGTGGCTTTCGGCAGTGCTGCCCGTATTGCGGAGAAGAGTATCGAGAGTGCCCGTGAACAGGGTATCAAGGTGGGACTTTTCCGTCCGATCACGCTCTGGCCTTTCCCTACTCAGGAGATCCATCACTTGGCTGAGAGCAAGAAGGGCATCCTCGTGGCTGAAATCAATGCCGGACAGATGGTAGAGGATGTGCGTCTGGCTGTGAATGGTTTGGTGCCTGTTGCGCATTTCGGTCGTTTGGGCGGTATTGTGCCTGAACCAGAGGAAATTGTGGAGGCGCTCAAGCGATTAATTACTGAAAATATATAAATTATACATTATGAATGATATAATTTCACCAGAGAATCTGGTATATAAGAAACCGACACTGATGAACGATGTTCCGATGCATTATTGCCCGGGCTGTTCGCATGGTGTGGTGCATAAGCTTGTCGCCGAAGTGATAGAGGAGATGGGTATGGAGGATAAGACGGTGGGCGTTTGTCCTGTGGGCTGCGCCGTCTTCGCTTATCGTTATTTGGATATTGACTGGCAGGAAGCGGCTCATGGTCGTGCGCCTGCAGTGGCTACGGGCATCAAGCGTTTGTGGCCAGATCGTCTGGTATTTACTTACCAGGGTGATGGTGACTTGGCTTGTATCGGTACTTGTGAGACGATTCATGCCTTAAACCGTGGTGAGCATATTGCCATTATCTTCATCAATAATGCCATTTATGGTATGACGGGCGGCCAGATGGCTCCTACTACTCTGCTGGGTCAGAAGACGGCTACCTGTCCTTACGGTCGCCAGCCAGATCTTCATGGTTATCCGCTCAATATCACCGAACTTGCCAGTCATCTGACGGGTACTTGCTATGTGACCCGACAGAGCGTGGAAACTGTAGCGAGCATCAGAAAGGCTAAGAAAGCTATCCGCAAGGCCTTTGAGGCAAGTATGCAGGGCAAGGGTTCCAGTCTGGTGGAAATTGTTTCTACCTGCAACAGTGGTTGGAAACTATCTCCTGTGGAAGCTAATAAGTGGATGGAAGAGAATATGTTCAAGGAATATCCTAAGGGAGACTTGAAGGATACGACGGGAATGTAAATGAGAAATGAGAAATTAGAAATGAAGACAGAAATCATTATATCTGGGTTTGGTGGTCAGGGTGTTCTCTCTATGGGAAAAATCCTGGCTTATTCTGGACTGATGGAGGATAAAGAGGTGACTTGGATGCCTGCATACGGTCCGGAACAGCGTGGCGGTACAGCGAATGTGACGGTGATCGTGAGTGATGACCGTATCTCTTCGCCTATCTTGAGCCATTATGATGTGGCTATCGTACTGAATCAGCCTTCGCTCAATAAGTTTGAATCGAAGGTTAAGCCGGGCGGTGTGCTGATCTATGATGGGTATGGTATCATGAATCCTCCGCAGCGTAAGGACATCACCGTGTATCGTATTGATGCGATGGACAAGGCGGCTGAGATGAAAAACGCAAAGGTGTTTAATATGATTGTGCTGGGTGGTCTGCTGAAGGTTTGTCCTGTGGTGAGCACTGACGGTCTGAACAAGGCACTCTTCAAGTCGTTGCCTGAGCGCCATCATGGTTTGATTCCTCTCAATATGAAAGCGGTGGAAGAGGGCATGAAAATCATAGAAAAGATGTAAGTGTGATATAAGTCCTGTTCGTGCAAGGCGAGAACAGGATTAAGGGTCTAAAAAAGAAGTCCCACAGATTTCACAGATTAACACAGATCTTTTGAAGAGAAAGAAATCTGTGGATATCTGTGAAATCTGTGGGACTTTAATATTTCATCGGTCTATGTAAGACCTATGTAAAGTCCGTGAGATCTGTGGGGCTATATATTTTACTTGTTTTCTGCATCAATAGCCTTGATCTTCTGTTTTACCAGTTCGAGATCATCCTTGAGCTTCTGCACCTTGCGGTTCATTTCCTCTACGAGACTGTTGCCCTTCTTGCTGGCAGCATTGAGGAAGCCGAGGTTGTTCTCATAGGTGGTGATATCGCTGCGCAACTGGTCGTAGCGGCGCAAGAGTCGTCCACGCTCGTTGTCCAAGGCATCAGAACCCTTCTCAGCCACATTCTTCAGATTGCTCTTGAAATTGTCGAGACGGCGCTTGGCGTTGCTGATGTGCAAGTCCTTATAGATCTTGTCGAGTACTTCGTGATACTCCTTGTAGATATTGTCCTTTTCCTTGAAAGGCACATGACCGATGGAGTTATATTCCTCTGTCAGCTTCTGCAGTGCCTGCTGCACGTTCTCTACAGGGTTTTCGAGCAAGTCCTTCAGCTTAGCCACTACTTCGCGCTTCTTCGCCAAGTTGCTGTGCTCCGTGTTTCTGGTGCCCGCATTAGCCTTGTTGCGAGCCTCGAAGAATTTGTTGCAAGCATCGAGGAAGTCCTTCCAGAGCAGTTCACCCTGTTTGCGAGGCACAACGCCCACGGTCTTCCATTCTTTCTGCAGTGCGATAATCTTGTCGCCCGTCTTTTTCCAGTCTGTGCTATCAGCAAGTTCCTGTGCCTTCTTGACGAGTTCCTGCTTCTTTTCCAAATTGCTGGAATATTGCGATTTCAGTTCCTTGAAGAACGCAGCCTTCTTGCTGAAGAACACGTCATTGATGGTGCGGAAGCGCTCAAAGATCTTCACGTTCATCTTCTGAGGAGCAAAACCGATTTCACGCCATTCCTGTTGCATAGCGATTACCTCCTTGGTAGTCGTTTCCCACTGGGCTGCAGTCTTGATGGCATCCAGGTCGATCGCCTCCAACTTTTCGCAGAGCGCAGTCTTCTGTTCGAGGTTCTTCTCCTCCTTAGAGCGGATTTCCTCAAAGTACTGCTGGTGCTTCTTGTTGATCACGGTGCTTGCCGCCTTGAAACGGCTCCAGATCTGCTCGCGCAATTCCTTGGCAACAGGACCGATTTCGCGGTACTGCTGGTGCAAGTCCTGCAACTGGTGGAAGGCAGAGATGACATCCGGCTCCTCGTCGAGCTTTTCAGCAGCTTCGCAGAGTGCGGTCTTAGCCTCGAGGTTTTTCTTGAAGTCATATTCACGTGCCTCGCTGTTGAGTTTCAGAAGGTCGTAGAACTGCTCCACGTAGAGCTGGTAGTTGCGCCACAGCTCATTAGCCTTGTCGGCAGGCACGGTCTTGATTTCCTTCCATTCCTGCTGCAGGGCCTTGAAGTCATTATATGATTGGTTAGCTTCCTCAGGAGAGGTAGTCATAGCCTTGATCTTTTCTATAATCTCAAGTTTCTTTGCTAAATTTTCCTGCTTTTCCTCTTCCTGTTCGAGGAAGATCTTGGCGCGTTTTTCCTTGATGATCTGCATTTCAGCCTTGAAAGCTTCTTCTGTGTCATCAGGTAGAAGTACGAATTTTTCAGGATCACCACCTTTTTCCAGATACTCCTTGGATTGAGCATCCCGTTCTGCGAGGTGAAGTTTGTAGAAAGTTGTCTTCAGGTGGTCGAGCTCTTCCTTATTAGGAGCTTCGGCACTGCGAGCGATTTCTTTCACTCTTTCGAGCACTTCCTGCTTGGTGGCATACGCCTTCTTGGCAGGTTCTTCCATGGTTCCCTGTAACAGGGCATTTTCTTGAGAGTCCATCATTTCACTGTATTTAGTTTATGATTCGATTTCTTGGCAGATAACGGTGTTGCTATCTGCCACATACACACACAATAATTTTGCAAACTTAAGTAAAAAAAGCGAAAAATCCTAATTTTATTTTTTATTTTTACTTTTATCCTCGCTTTTTTATGTTTTTTTATCATTATTTTTCTGACTTGTTGTGTTCTTCTTGCTCTGTGCCCCTGCGCTATGCGGGGCTCGGCTCCTTCCTTAGAGCAAGCGCTTATAGCGCAGGAATCCCCACGTAAGGCCTGATACGACGATAGAGATGAGGATGGCAATGCCAAAACCGATGGAGCTGTCTTCCATGCCGTTGATGAGGTTCATTCCGAAGAAGGAGGAAATCAGGGTAGGCAACATCATGACGATACTGATGGACGTCAAGGTACGCATCGTGGTATTCATGTTGTTGTTGATGATGCTGGAATAGGTGTCCATCGTGGATTCCAGAATATCTGAATAGATATTGGTGGTTTCACGCGCCTGGGTCATCTCGATGTTGACGTCCTCAATCAGGTCGGCATCCAACTCATCCACCTGGAGTTTGAACTTCAGTTTAGACAGCAGGTTTTCATTGCCTCGGATGGAGGTAATGAAATAGGTGAGGGAATCCTGCAGACGTGAGAGACCGATCAGGCTTTCATTGTTGACACCATGATCCAGATTGCGCTTGGCTTTCTCGATGAGCGAGTTGATCTGCTTGAGTCGCTTCAGATACCATACGGCAGAGGAAAGGAAGAGACGGAAAATCATATCCACATAGTCGGTGAAGCCTTCACCTCGTTTCTGCTGGAAACTCACGAAATCAATCATCATATTGGTTTCGTAATAGCAGACGGTGATGGTGACATCCCGCTTGTGGATGATACCCAATGGCACGGTAGTATAAGGAGTGCGGCTTCTGATTTCCTTGACATAAGGAATACGGAGGATGATGAGCATCCAGCCATCGTCGTATTCGTAGCGGGCACGCTCATCGGTATCACTGATGTCCGAGAGGAAATAATCAGGGATTTTGAATTCGTCTTCCAGCAAGCGCTGGTCTTCGTCGGTTGGACAAGTTACTTGTATCCAGCAGTTAGGCTGCCATTCATTGATAGCCTGCAGATGATTCTCTGTATTCCAATATGTTCTCATTGTTGCTAATCTCCACAAAATAAAAGTTTGGGGTATGGAGATTAGCTATCCCCCCAAAGCGGTGAATGGGTTTCTTTCTGCTGAATCTCCACGCCTACAATTCATTGTTGTTGTCCGCGTGATAATCGTCCATTTGTTTAATATTTAAAATTCCGGCTGCAAAGGTAATTAAAATAAACCAAAATGGCAAAAATAAAGCCGGGAATTTTCTTCCCGGCCCTATATTTTTAACCTTTTTGTAAATTATTTGGTTGGAATCTCGGCAAGCAACTGCTTCATGAGATTCCAGAATGGTGCTACGCAACTGATCTGGCAACGCTCAAACTGGGTGTGAGGGCTGCAGAGGGTAGGACCGAAGGATACGACATCGAGGTGTGGATATTTGCCCAGGATGATAGAGCACTCCAATCCGGCATGAACTGCCTGCACCTTGCCGTCTTCGCCGTTCTGCTCCTTATATACCTTGAGTACATGCTTCAGAATGTCGCTGTCTGGGTTTGGATTCCAACCGCCATAGCTGCCGCTGAATTCCACCTTCATGCCTGCCATAGAGAAGCAGCTCTCAAACATGGTGGCGATGTAAGCCTTGTAACCTTCGTGTGATGAACGGGCGAGAATCTTGATGGCTGCCTTTCCTTCGCCAATCTCTACGATGGCAAGGTTGGATGAGGTTTCTACGATTTCTGGCATAGATGGAGCCATGCGCAATACACCGTCGTGGCAAGCATAGATGGCATCTACGAGATTGTCCTGTATCTCCTGTGGTACTTCCATCTTAGGAGTCTCTACGTTCTCTGTGAAGAATTCAATCTTCTCGATGTTCTCGATACCCTTGAATTCATCCTGGAGTTCTTCCTTCCAGTCTGCTACCAAGTCCTGGAGTGCCTCTACGTTCTCCTTTGGCAAGGTGAGTACAACCTCAGCCTCGAATGGGATGGCATTGCGCATATTACCTCCGTTCCAGGAAGCAAGACGAGCGTCGAGTTCGGCAATGGCTTCACGTACGAAACGAACCATGCATTTGTTGGCGTTGGCACGACCTTCGCAGATTTCGATACCAGAGTGACCGCCCTTCAAGCCTTTCAGGGTTACCTTGACAGCAGCATCTTCCTGGTCGGTTTCTACTTCCTTGTAGTCGAGGGTTGCTGTAATATCAATACCACCTGCGCTACCGATGACGAATTCACCCCAAACCTCTGTATCGAGATTGAGCAGGATGTCGCCGTTCAGTTCACCTTCAGGGAGTTCGTTGGCACCAAACATACCCGTCTCTTCATCGCGTGTGATGAGACCCTCTACCGGACCGTGCTGCAAGTCTTTTGCCTCCATGACAGCCATGATAGTAGCCACGCCCAGACCGTCGTCGCTACCGAGGGTAGTACGGTTGGCATGAACCCAGTCGCCATCGATGATAGTCTCGATAGGATCGGTTTCAAAATTGTGCTTGCTGTCTTTTGCTTTCTGAGGCACCATATCCATGTGCGCCTGTAGGATAACGCCCTTGCGGTTCTCCATACCAGGAGTAGCAGGTTTGCGCATCACGATGTTGCCTGCAGGATCCTGGAAAGCCTCTACACCAGCTTCCTTTGCCCAGTTGAGCAAGTAAGCCTGAATTTTCTCCAAATGTCCTGATGGACGTGGAACTTGTGTCAATTTGTCGAAGTTACGCCAGATTTCTACTGGGTTCAGATTCTTAATTTCAGCCATAATACTTTTATTTTTAATTAGAAATTAGAAATGAGAAATTGGGCATGCGCCCTTGAATTTAATGTTGAATGTTGAGTTAGGCCTGCGCCAGAAAAGCAAGGAATTATTCCCTTTTCACTTCCCTTTTCCCTTCTCATTTGTCATATCTCATTTGTCATTTTTTAAATCTTTGTCATTTTTTTATCCGTAAACGAGAGCGAGATCCATGCATAGATGCCCAGCAGGATGACGAGCAGGGTCTGGATGGAGTGGACGATCAGCACGAAGAACAAGGCATCGTTTGATGAAATGCCATAGAGAATGAGCATCGTCTTCACGGCAAAATGCCAAGGTCCTGCTCCGTTCGGGGTAGGCACAACTACGGCGATACTGCCGATGATGAAAGTCACCAGTCCGCACATCACGCTGAGATGACTGGTTGCCTCAAAGCATTGGAAGGTGAGGAAATAGTGCAGGAAATAGCAGAGCCAGATGCCCAGGGTGAAACCGATGAAAAGCGGTACGTTCCTCACGCCCTTGAGCGATGCAACTCCCTGCCAGAGTCCCTGAAGGGTGGCTTTCACCTTATTATATATAGAAAGTTTCTTGAGCAGGAAGTGCAACAGGATGAGGATGGCTATGCCGCAAATGGTAGTAACGATGTATCCCGTGGCAGTAAACTGGTGCAGGATGCTTTCCATGCTGGTGCCTGTCTTGTCGAAGAAATTGAGGAACACCGGTATCTGCAGGAGAAAAACGCAGCCGGCAATGAGCAAAACCAACAGAGAGTCGATGATGCGCTCAGTTACCACGGTGCCCAAGGACTTGGGGAATGAGATTCCCTCCCAGCGTTTCAGTACACCGCAGCGGGCAAACTCTCCGATGCGAGGCACCAGCAGACTCAGGGCATAACTCATGAAAATGGAGTTGACGCTGACACTACTTCGAGGGTGTTCTCCAATGGGGTCGAGTGTCTGTTTCCATCTCCAGCCACGGAAGGCCTGTGCCAGAATACCGAACGGAAAGGAAAGGAGCATCCAGGTCCAGTTCATCTTGTGCAGCAGGACGTCTTTTACCTGCTGGAAATCGAATCCACGGTACATCCAGTAGAGGATAGCGCCTCCCAAGAGGAGTGACCAACCCACCTTCAATATATTGTTTATCGTCTTCTTGATATTCATAGTTGGTGCAAAGGTACGATTTTTATCCGCAATAGCGAATGAAAAACATTACTTTTTAGCATGTAAGTGATTATTTTTAGCATAAATAAACATCAGGAGCGCTTTCCCGCTCCATGAATCTTGGCCTCCAGCACCGTCTGTTCTGGTGCTGATTTTGTGAAAAGTTGATAATTTAACAGAGTTAACTGCATGAATATCAAAAAAAAATAGTAAATTTGCAGAATTATTGGGTGATTTGTCGCATTGCATGGTCGAAAAGGGAATGAGGCGCATCACTTCTTGAAAACAACTTATAAATTAGCATGAAAGCGGTTAAACCAAAGAAAAATCTCGGTCAGCATTTCTTGACCGACCTGAATATAGCTAAGCGTATTGCCGATACGGTGGATGCTTGTCCTGATATTCCTGTGCTGGAAATAGGTCCTGGCATGGGCGTTCTTACTCAGTATCTTGTGGAGAAACCCCGTCTGGTCAAGGCTGTGGAGATCGACTCAGAATCGGTGGCTTATCTGCATGAGAATTTCCCTCAGCTTCAGGATCGTATCATCGGTGAGGACTTCCTGCGCATGGATCTCAACCGGATTTTTGACGGAGAGCAGTTTGTGCTTACCGGCAACTATCCTTATGATATTTCCTCTCAGATTTTCTTCAAGATGCTCGACTACAAGGAACTCATTCCATGCTGTACGGGTATGATTCAGCGAGAAGTGGCTTTGCGCATTGCTTCAGAACCAGGAAACAAGGCCTATGGCATCCTGAGTGTCCTGATACAGGCTTGGTATGATGTGGAGTATCTCTTCACGGTGGATGAGGGCGTGTTCAATCCGCCTCCAAAGGTGAAGAGCGCCGTCATCAGAATGACCCGCAATGATGTGAAGGAATTGGGGTGCGATGAAAAACTCTTCAAGCGCCTCGTCAAGACTGTGTTCAACCAGCGCAGGAAAATGCTCCGCGTCAGTCTGAAACAGATGTTCCCGGGAATGACTCCACGTGAGGATTTCTATACTACAGACATCATGACCAAGCGCCCGGAACAGCTCACTATCCAGCAGTTTGTGGAACTCACCAACTATGTGGATGAGGAACTGAAACGCCTGGAAAGCGCAAAATAATTAGCTGATAATTTGGCTAATTGATAAGAAATGCCTATTTTTGTGGCGGAAAAGAAGTCCTATGGGCGGAAAAGAAATAGAAACTAACAATACAAGTAATAAAATAAAGAATTATGATAGACGTAAAAGAAACTTTGAGTTCAGCAGGTGAGCGTATGGAGATGGCAGCGATGTATCTCGCAGAGGAGCTCTCTCATATTCGTGCAGGACGTGCCAATGTGGCTATCCTCGATGGTGTAAGAGTCAACAGCTATGGCAGTATGGTACCGCTCAATCAGGTGGCTAATATTACTACTCCTGATGCCCGTACCATCGCTATCCGCCCTTGGGACAAGAAGGCCATCAAAGATATCGAAAAGGCGATTATGGACAGTGGCGTGGGTATCACTCCTGAAAACAATGGTGAAATCGTGCGCCTGGGTATTCCTCAGCCAACTGGTGAGCGCCGTAAGGAACTCGTGAAGCAGTGTGGCAAGATTGCTGAGAAGGCTAAGGTGGAGGTGCGCAATGTGCGTAGCGAAATCAAGGACAAACTGAAGAAGGCTATCAAGGACGGTCTTTCTGAGGATTTGGAGAAGGACGCTGAGAACGAGTTGCAGAAATTGCACGATAAATACATCAAGCAGCTTGAAGCACTGATGGCTGATAAGGAAAAGGAAATCATGACCGTCTAGTCTTACTGACTCTTTGACAATCATTATTGCAGTGAGTAGATGAAAGGACTTGTCATCAAAAATACAGGAAGCTGGTACACCGTCAAAACTGACGATGGCCAGCTTATTGAAAGTAAAATCAAGGGTAATTTCAGATTGAAGGGCATCCGCAGTACCAATCCTGTGGCTGTGGGTGATCATGTGGAAATTATCACCAATCAGGAAGGTACGGCTTTTATTTCTGCTATTGAGGATAGGCGTAATTATATTATCCGAAAGTCGCCTAATCTCAGTAAACAGAGTCATATCCTCGCCGCCAACGTCGATCAGGCCTTGTTGGTGGTCACTGTCAACTATCCGCAGACTTCCACCACTTTTATTGATAGATTCTTGGCCAGTGCCGAGGCTTATAGCGTGCCGGTCGTCCTTGTATTTAATAAGCACGACCTTCTCTCTGAAGAGGAATTGCATTATGAGAAGATGATGTGTACGCTCTATGAGACCGTGGGCTATAAGTGTGTTGAGATTTCTGCCGAAACGGGAGAGGGCGTAGAACAGTTGTTCCCTATCCTGAAAGACAAGATTTCTCTTCTGAGCGGCAATAGTGGTGTGGGGAAGTCAACGCTGATCAACCGCCTGATTCCTCATGCTTCCCAGCGTACTGCAGAAATCAGCGATGCGCACAATACGGGTATGCACACCACCACATTCAGTGAGATGATTGAACTGCCTGGTGGTGGTTATCTGATAGATACTCCGGGCATCAAGGGCTTCGGTACGTTTGATATCGAGAAAGAGGAACTGACCAGTTATTTCAAGGAAATCTTCCATTTCTCCAAAGATTGTCGTTTTTCCAACTGTACGCATACCCACGAACCGGGTTGTGCGGTCATCAAGGCGGTGGAAGATCACTTCATTGCCGCCAGTCGATACCAGAGCTACTTGTCCATGCTCGAAGACAAGGACGAGAACAAGTATCGTGAGGCGTTTTGAGAAAATGAGAAAATGAGAAATGAGGAATGAGAGATGAGAAGTGAAGAACGAAGAATAAAGGAACATATTCATGGCAAAGCAAGAACAGAAGGACATCAAGCAACGTATTGAGCAGGGGGAGTTTGCTCAGAGTGCAGAGATCAGTGCAAGCTATCTGGATGAGGATATTCTCATCATTGATAATATCAAGGTACTTGCCAATCCTGATCCTGTGAGACTCCAGATGAATATGATTGCTTCTTGCCAGAAAGGAAATCTGAAGATGGAGGTAAATGGTAAGACGGTGGAAGTGGGCAAAAACGATATCTTCGTTTGTCCGCCTAATTCTGTTGTGGATATCATTGAGTTTTCATCGGATTTCACCTGTGTGGCGCTCTGTGTCACCAACCATGGTATGCAGAATATCCTGCGATCACATATCAATGTGTGGAATCGCGCCATGTATGTGGACAAGGTTTCTGTCATCAGGATGACGAGCGAGGAAATGCTGTTCTATGCCAAGTTTACAGAGCTGGTGCGTCTCTGTCTGGATGAAGAGCGCATGGAGCATTCTTCCTGGAATCCTTATCGCCGCGAAATTGTGGAAACCTTATTGAAAACGGCACTTCTCGCCCTTTGCAATGCTTTCACGACTGAGGTGGCTGATGTAGCTAAAAACAATTCTTCTACTTATGATATATTCGACAGATTCCTGGTGATGCTGCAACAGAATGAGGTGAAACACAAACCAGTGGACTTCTTCGCCCAGCAGTTGTGCATTACCCCGAAATACCTTTCCATCGTCTGCAAGCGCCATAGCAATAAGACGGCTATAGAATGGATTACGGAATACACGCTTGCGGATATCACTTACTACCTGCGCTCCACCAATAAGTCTATCAAGGAAATATCAGGTATCTTAGGCTTTTCCAATACCTCGTTCTTCGGTAAGTATGTAAGGGAACATTTCAAGATGTCGCCGCTGAAATACAGGATGAGCCTGAGAGGTAATAGTAAAAATGAATAATAATTAATATAGAAATCATGGATAATAGAAAAGTAGCCCTCATTACGGGTATTACGGGTCAGGACGGCTCTTATTTGGCAGAGTTACTATTAGAGAAAGGTTACGATGTGCATGGCACGATTCGCCGTTCTTCTACTGACTACCGTGAGCGTATCGCTCATCTGGAAGGTAAACCTAATTTCCACCTTCATTATGCCGACTTGGGCGACTCTATGAGCATCATTCAGGTGATGAACAAGGTGAAACCAACCGAAGTTTATAACCTCGCCGCTCAGAGCCACGTTCAGGTAAGTTTTGACTCTCCTGAGTTTACTGCCGATGTAGATGCTACAGGTGTGCTCCGTATCTTGGAGGCTATCCGCCAGTGTGGTCTGGAGAAGACCTGCCGTATGTATCAGGCTTCCACATCCGAGCTTTATGGCAAGGTAGAGGAGGTTCCTCAGAACGAGAATACACCATTCCACCCATATTCTCCATACGCCGTAGCTAAGCAGTACGGTTTCTGGATTGTCAAGGAGTATCGTGAGGCTTACAATATGTTCTGCTGCTCTGGTATCCTCTTCAATCATGAGAGTGAGCGCCGTGGCGAGACTTTCGTTACCCGCAAGATTACTCTTGCTGCAGCCCGCATCAAACAGGGTAAGCAGGAGAAACTCTATCTCGGCAACCTGGATTCTTTGCGTGACTGGGGTTATGCAAAGGACTATGTAGAGTGTATGTGGCTTATCCTTCAGGCAGAAAAGCCAGAGGACTTTGTCATCGCTACTGGTAAGCAGCACTCTGTAAGAGAGTTTGCCCAGTTGGCTTTCCATCATGTAGGTATCGAACTGAAGTGGGAAGGCAAGGATGAGAACGAGAAGGGTATCTGCGTAGAAGGTCCTGAGAATCTGATTGGCAAGACCCTCGTAGAGGTTTCTCCTGATTTCTACCGTCCAACAGATGTTGTCAATCTCTGGGGTGATCCAACCAAGGCAAAGGCAAAGCTCAACTGGAATCCTAACACCACCTCTTTCGAGGAATTGGTGAAGATCATGGTAGAGAGCGATATGGCCAAGGTTGCTGCCGAGGATGCAGGTCAGAAGGTTCGTTGCAACCTCGTGGAATATCTTGAGAAGGGTATCGTAAAGTAATCATCTGATTTTTTATGATATAAAGGGTGTGGCATCAGTCACACCTTTTTTTGTTCTGAAGGGTCTCATAAACTTCCCCACAAAGTTCTCATAAGCTTTCCCACAAACTTGCTCCACAAACTTGCTCCATAAAGTTCCCACAGATTTCACAGATTTACACAGATTTTTTTGCTTCAAAAGATCTGTGTAATTTGTGGAACTTTATAATCTCTGCGAGGTTTATCTAAGATCTGTGTAAATCTGTGAAATCTGTGGGACTTAAAAATCTATATGGAAACTATGCAAATCTGTGGGATTTTATGTTTTATCTGATGAAAATACAGAAATTTGTGGGAAAAAGTCAGAAAAAGGCGACAGATAAATGTAACAAATCGGTATAAAGGTGCTAAAAATCGTTCATTTGCAGCAAATTGAATGATTTTGCTATTTTATGAACGATAAATGCTAATGCCTTTTTGATAAAGTTACTATCTTTGCAGCGTGAAAACAACAATATATTTTAAGTTAATAGGTTTTAGGTTTATTTTTGTTTAGGTAGAATTTTGTACAAAGGAAAAAAACGAGAACGCTGTGACAGCGCCCTCGTTTTTTTGTTTTATCACCCTCCTTTGACAGAGGATACCTATTTCCCTTTTTCAATAAACTTAAATGCTCTACTTGAGAAGCTTTGTATAGAACAGCCTCTTATACCAAGTGAGCGATGATTTCCTCGCGAGAAGCAGGAAGCATATCGATCACAGGAATCTCTGGCATTGTGTAGCAACCTGGTTGCAGGCGCATAGAAGCACGAGCTACGTTCACCAATACCTGTGCAGTAAGAGCAGGGTTGTTGATGCTCATGTTGAACTCGAAGCGCTGGTTCTGTGTCTTACCAGAAACACCCTTGCGAATCAGGTTCACACCATGACCCATATCCTTCACGTCGTCAACAGAAGCTACTGCGAATACGTGAGTCTCATCGTTAGCGAAATAAGGGTCAGCTTTGATTTCTGCAGTAACAGCCTCAAGAGTAGCACCTTCTTCCAACTCTACATAAACCATACGACGGTGGATGCTTTCACCCAATGGGATGGTAACAGAGAGTGCATTCTTAACACCCTTCTTGCTTTTTACGCAAACAGAGTGACCCATGCTCATACCAGGACCGAAGTTGGTATAAGTCAAACCCTTTGGCGCAAGGCTCTCCATGAGTACACGTACGATAGAGTCTGAACCTGGATCCCAACCGGCAGAGATAACACTTACCTTGCCAGCCTTCTTGCAGTTCTCCATCTGCTTGGTGCGGTAGTCGAGGATGCTGGTGTGGATGTCGAAGCTATCAACGGTGTTGATGCCAAGAGCCACAATCTTCTCAGCATATTCTGGACATGAACGGGTAGGAGCAGCTAAGATGGCAACATCTACATCTTTCAACTTTGTGATGTCATCTACTACTTCATACTGAGCCAATTCAGCAGGTTTGTCCTTATCGCCCTGACGACGTACTACACCTGCAATCTCGAAGTCTGGAGCTGCCTCAAGAGCCTCTACAGAAAACTTACCAATGTTGCCGTATCCTACAACGGCTGCTCTGATTTTTTTCATTTCTTTTATTGTTGTTTATTGTTATTTATTATATTCTCAATTTTATTCTGAATCTATCCGAATTCTCTTCTGAACCGCCTCCAGACTTATCTGAATTCTCTTCTGAATCTTTTCCGAATCCTCATCTGGATTTATCCGAATTCTCTTTCGAATCTATTTCTTTGCAATTGTTTTTAGCATGACATTGCAATATTGTTTTGGCTTTATCTTTATTTCGGTTGCAAAATTATAGTTTTTCTTTGAGATAATGAACAAAATAACAGATTTTTAACTATCTGAATGTGCAAAAAGTAATAAAATCATATATATGAGGTGTTTATTGCTTGTAAATTGTAAGGTTGGCAACTTTCCACCTTATAGTTTGATGTTTTTGTTGAAATATATGAATATTTGTTACTTTATTTGCGAGTTTGATAATTTAATGCTATATTTGCAGCCGAAGTGAGTGACGTATTTATATTTAAAGGAGAAGTAAAAAGATGAAAAAAACAGTTTTAAGTTTAGGATTATTGCTCGCCGTTTCTCTTTCGGCTTTTGCACAGAATGAAACCGGACAGAAGGAGTCTGAGAATGGAATGGAGCAGAAGAAGATGGAGAATGCAATGAAGGCTGTAGAGAAAGAACAGCAGGTTGCATTGTCTCATGCCGGTACTTTTGCCAATAGGTTTGAAACTTTTGTCAAGAGTGCTTCTACCAACAGGGAATTGTCTGATGCCCAGAAAGAAAAGTTAGACTCTACTTATCAGGCTTATCTGGATGAGTACAGTATAGTGAAAGATTCTATCAGCGATGAGGAAGTGCGCCGCGTAAGCAAAGCCAAGGTGGCTTACCAGAAACTGCAGGTGCGCAACTTTACTGATAAGACAACTGACCAGGTTGCTGATGTGGCTAATACGATAGGCGAAAAAGTCTCTAAGGTTTTCAAACGTACCAAGAAAAAAGTGCAGGGAGCCATAGAGGGTTTCAAAAAAGAATAATTAAGTAATTCCTGTTTTCTCTGAAAAAAAAAGTCCCACAGATTTCACAGATTTACACAGATTTATTTTTTCCTTCAAAAAGATCCATATAAAATCTGTGTAAATCTGTGAAATCTGTGGGACTTTATTCTCTCAGCAGGTCCATATAAAACTCTGTGGGGCCTTTTTCTGAATTTACCTTTATTTCTTTATGATTTTTTCCACATCTTCGATAGACCGGTTGAACGGACCATTATGTTCCAGTTTGATGGTGCACATGGCAGCTGCAAATTTACCAGCTTCTGTAGGAGTTGCACCCTGCAGTCTCTTATACAGATAACCAGCCGAATAAGTATCTCCGCATCCTGTGGCATCTACCACCTCATGAGGAGGGTAGGCTGGAATCTCATAGAACTTATCATCTACATAGACAAGGGAACCTTCGCTGCCAAGGGTGATGATCACTTCGGTGACTCCCCAGGCATGAATCAGTTTGGCTGCCTCATGGGCATCTTTCAGACCCGTGATGGTTTCCATTTCTGTCTCGTTCACCTTCAGATAGTAGGTATGCTTCAGTACCTTCAACTTTTCTTTCCAGTCGATAGAATACACCTTCTCGTCTCTCACCTCGCGCAGATAACCCTGAACGTCGATGGAAACCCTTCCCTTACGAGACAGATATTCCACCACCTCCGTTGGAAAATCATCAGCCAACAGACTACCTAAATGGAAAACCTTGGCATCTACATGTTCCAACTGCTGGATGGTAAACGGATCGGCCTTTGCCAATACGCGCTGTTTGCGCTCATTCTGATTTTCTCCATAGATATTCTCGAAGAACACTGTGTTGCGGGAGGCATTCATCGATACGTCGATGCCAGCCTTGAGCATCTTCTCTACTGGTTCCTTTTCTGTAGGATCCATGGCTGTAACCAGTGAAAAAGTTACATCCTTGGGAAGCTGGTTGATGGCATATGAGAAATAGAATGAGGTGCCGCCAGCCATATAGACGGTACGGTTTGGAGTCACAATCTTGTCTTTGGTGATGTGACCGATACAACAGATATCTTTCATTATAATCGTTTTTATTTCTGATGAGCTGAGCCTTCACAGGAGGCTCACTTCTTTGTTCTTTTTGCAAAACGATTGCAAAGTTACTAAAAAACCGGGAAAAAGAAAAAGTTTTCTTACTGTTTCTGAGAAATAAAATCGATTTTATTTTGTTTTGTCCCTGATTCTGATTACCTTTGCACTCGAAATTGAATAAAAACTCAATAAAAACAACTATTGATAGATTTAGATCATGTGGTTTGATGGATTAATCAACGTACATTCGGCGGTGCAAGGTATCGTCATCCTTTCCTTGATATGTACTTTGGGTCTTGCGCTTGGTAAGCTCCATATCAAAGGCATATCATTGGGAATCGCTTTCGTCTTTTTCGTGGGAATCGTAGCCGGACATCTCGGTCTGACTGTCGATCACAATATGCTGGAGTTTGCTGAAAGCTTTGGCCTCACCATGTTTGTCTATGTGCTCGGACTCTACGTGGGTCCTAACTTCTTTGGTTCCATGCGGCATGAGGGCATTTCGCTCAACCTCTGGAGCATGGCGGTCATCTTGGTGGGTACTCTCTTCTCGCTGCTGCTGTGCTGGGTGCTTCCTGTGAGTTTGCCGGATATGGTGGGCATCCTCTGTGGTGCTACTACCAATACACCTGCACTCGGTGCTGCCCAGCAGGCTTTGCAACAGTTGGGCATGCCGAGTGGTGGTGCTGCCTTGGGCTGTGCGGTCACTTATCCCTTGGGTGTTGTGGGTGTCATCTTAGCGATGATGCTGCTGCGCAAACTCTTTGTGAAGCCTGAGGATCTGCAAATCAGAAGCAATGATGATGACGACCATACTTCCATCGGACAGTATCTGATTGTGAATCCGGCACTCAATGGTAATACGATTGCAGAAATCTCCATGCTCACTCACCGTAAGTTTATCATCTCTCGTGTCTGGCGTGGTGAACAGGTGATTGTGCCACAAGCTGATACCGTGCTTCATACAGGCGATAATGTGCTGGTGGTGACGAATAAGGACGAGGTGTCTGCCATGCAGATTCTCTTCGGTAAGAAAGTGGATAAGGAGTGGAATAATGATAAGGTGGACTGGAATGCCATTGATGCTAAGGTGGAAAGCCGCATCATCGTGGTTACCCGTCCGGGACTCAATGGTAAGCGACTCGGACATCTTCAGATGCGCAACAGCTATGGTGTGAATGTGAGCCGTGTGCTCCGTGGTGATATCCGACTGTTGGCTACCGATGATTTGCGACTTCAGTATGGCGACCGCCTTACGGTAGTGGGCGATCCTACCAGTATCGACCATGTGGAACAGTTCTTGGGTAATGCTGTCAAGACACTCAACGAACCTAACTTGGGTGCTATCTTCCTCGGAATCATCTTAGGTCTTGCCGTTGGCACAATTCCGTTTAACATCCCTGGCATGTCGGCTCCGGTACGTCTCGGTATTGCAGGTGGACCTATCGTGATGGGTATTCTGATAGGTGCTTTGGGACCTCGTGTGCATTTCATTTCCTATATGACTCGCAGTGCAGGTTTGATGTTGCGCGAATTGGGTCTTGCCTTGTATTTAGCGTGCTTGGGTTTGGAGGCTGGCGGTCAGTTCTTTGAGACTGTTGTCCGTCCCGAAGGTCTGATGTGGGTAGGCATCGGCTTCCTCATTACACTGGTTCCTGTAGTCATCGTGGGTTTCATTATTCTGAAAACCAAGAAGTATGATTTCGGAAGCATCTGCGGCATTCTCTGTGGAAGTATGGCCAATCCGATGGCGCTGAACTATGCCAATGATACGTTGGAAGGGGATACACCAAGCATCACTTACGCTACGGTTTATCCCCTGGGCATGTTTGTCAGAGTGATTATCGCTCAGATTCTCATCATGTTCTTTGTCTGATAGCCATCTGTGTGGCTATCAGAAAAGAGTTGATTATCTGAAGAGGGAGAAGTTGACGCTGCCGTAACTTCTGTGCTCTAAAAATCTCGGATGGTCGGAGAAATCATGGTTTTTGCCATGCTCAAAAACGAAGATACCGTCCTCGTTGAGCAGTTCGCCGTTTAATACTAAATCTGGAATCTTTGCCAGGTCTTCCAAAGCATAAGGGGGATCGGCAAAGATGAAGTCGAACTTCTGGTGGCAGGACTTCAGGAAGCGGAATACATCGCCACGTACCAGAATATCCCTTTCTTCATTGAGTTTCTTGAAACATTGGCGGATGAAATTGGCATGGTCACGGTCTGCTTCTACGCTTACCACTTGCTTGCATCCGCGCGAAACGAGTTCCAAGGAGATGCTTCCTGTTCCTGCAAAAAGGTCGAGGGCAGTGGCATCTTCAAAGTCAATGTAACCCTGGAGCACATTGAAGATGTTCTCCTTGGCGAAGTCTGTAGTAGGGCGTGCCTTGAATGTACGGGGAATGTCAAAATGGCGTCCCTTATATTCTCCTGTAATGATTCTCATATTTCTTTTTGTTTATCAATCTGATTCTTTCTTTATTTGCTCAGGTATAGAGCTAACAGGTCGAATGGCATGCCTTTTATCTCTGTGATAGGGGCACGGTTGAACTCTGCACAAGGATTCAGCACATTCACCTTTCTGATATAGAGTTTGATGTTGTAGAGAAGCCATTCTTTGTCTGGAATATCGCCTACGAGATGCAGTTCGTCCTGCTGCTGGTCCATTCCCAACTGTTTCCATACATACATCATGAAATAGATGGCATCCTTTGGGTGGGGTGCCTCGAATGAATTGAAGAACTTGAAACGGTTCTTTTCAAAACTGAAGATATCCACCTTCTTGTCATGGAAATAGGCAAACAACTTACGTCTGATTCCTGCGAAACTGCGCTGGTGAAGGTAGTTCCATACGGGTTGAAGGATTGGGGTGAAGCGCACATTGCTGAAATTGTCTTCTACCACCAATTTCAAGTCCTTGTTGATAGGGAAGATGGCCACAACATTCAGTGATGGCTGCACCCGATAGTGAAGAGCATCACTGCCGTGCTTCGTGAAAGCATGCTGGTAGAGGGTGGCGAGGTCTTCCTCCTTGAATTCTTCTACTGGTACGATGAGTACTGGTGTATCTATATAGACTCTTACCTTCGAATATCCTCTTTGCAGCAAGTCACTCTCCTTGAAAGCCTGACGCAGGTTTGCCGCCATGGAGACTCCACTTTTCACCGTGTAAGGTTCGTATATTACTTGATGCTCGGCTTCTCTGTCCACGACGGAAAAGCTGAGTGTATTGTTGCTCACGCGGATAGTGAGTCGGGCTTGTTGCCAATTCTTGTTGTTACCAGTTACCTGCATTGTTGTTGTCTGTTGTAATGTCACCTATCTTTAGTCCAGGATATGCTCCTGAAATCATTGCATTGTCTATGAGTTCCTGTACGGCATTCTCGTCCAGTCCGTTGAGGAAGTCTTCATAAGAGGCACCGCATTCCATCAGCGGAATCTGCTTGCCGCTCTTGCTGACGATGGTTGTGGCAGAGAGTGTAAACTTCTTGCCGTCAGAATAGGGGATATACTGTAGGGATTCCTGCAGATATTTTCCCTTGATGAGCGTCTGGAAATCCCCCGAATAGCCTCCGTGCCGTGCCTTATATCTCTCTTCTGCCGTACGTATTTTCATAAGTGTTTCCTTCACCGCCTTTTCCCGTTCTTGTTGGGCAGACTGGAAACGGAGCGGCTGAGAGATACTCAGCGTGCAGAGTACTAAAAGCACGATGACGCATGCCCCCAATATATAATTTATGTTTATTTTTCGTTTCATTTCAAAAAGTATTGTTACTTTTGCAAGTGCAAAGATACAAAATGTTTTTGAAATATGGTCAAAGAAGAGTTAAAATATCAGATATTACAACAATTTGGGTTTCAGCCTACTTCTGAACAGGCGCATGCCTTGGAGGTTTTTGCTCAATTCCTCACAGATACGACCCCTCATTGTGCGATGATTCTGCGGGGTTCTGCAGGTACGGGTAAGACTTCCCTCTCGGGTGCTATCGTACGTACCTTGCAGGCTATCCGTCAGAAGGTCATGCTTTTAGCTCCTACGGGTAGGGCGGCTAAGGTTTTTTCGCTCAACAGCGGTTGCCCTGCCTATACCATTCATCGCCGTATCTACCGTGAGAAATCTTTTGCCGGTGTGGATGGAAAATTCAATCTGAATGACAATCTCTATACCGACACCTTGTTTATGGTGGATGAGGCTTCCATGGTTTCTAATCTCGGATTGGGCGATGGCAATTTCGGAAGTGGCTTTTTGCTGGACGACCTGGTGCATTTTGTTTATCAGGGGCGCAACGACCGTCTGATGGTTATCGGTGACAAGGCTCAGCTGCCGCCGGTGGGGGAGGAGGAATCTCCTGCTCTTCAGGCGATGATGCTGGAGGGCTATGGACTGAAAGTGTACGAGTGCGACCTCAATGAGGTGCTTCGTCAGAGTCAGGAGTCCGGTATCTTGTATAATGCTACGGTCATTCGCCAGATGATTACCCATGATGATATCACCCAGTTGCCTCTCATCCGCTTCCAGGGTTTTGCCGACATTGTGATGATGCCGGGCAATGAACTCGTAGAGAGTCTTGCCAACAGTTATTACCAGGTAGGACAGGATGAGACGATGGTGATTACGCGCAGCAACAAGCGGGCGAATATCTATAATAATGGTATCCGCAATATGGTACTCGACCGGGAGGAAGAACTCTCCGGCGGTGATATGCTCATGATTGTGAAGAACAATTATTATTGGACAGAAAATGAGCGGAAGCAGATGAAGGCTTCGGGCGATACCCCTGAAGTGAGAAAGGAACTGCAGTCGATTCCTTCTTTCTTAGCGAATGGTGACCGGGCGAAAGTATTGCGGGTGCGCCGCCATCTGGATCTTTATGGTTTTCATTTTGCCACACTTCTGCTCCAGTTTCCCGACTATGATAATTATGAAATCAGCGTAACGGCATTGTTGGATACCTTGCAGAGTGAGGCTTCAGCCCTTACCCGTGAGCAGCAGGAACAGCTTTTCCGTGGGGTAGAGGAAGACTATCAGGATATTCCGCTGAAGGCAGACCGCATGAAGGCCATCCGGGAAGACCAGTACTTCAATGCTGTGCAGGTGAAGTATGCCTATGCCATCACTTGCCACAAGGCACAGGGTGGACAGTGGGAACATGTCTATGTAGATCAGGGATATATGACGGATGATATGTTGACGCCTGATTATATCCATTGGCTTTATACCGCCTTTACCCGTGCCAAGAGTAAACTTTTTTTGGTGAATTGGCCCAAAACACAGACGCAGGCATGACAAGTTACTTCTGCGCTGGAAATCAATTTCGAATATAAAGTTACTAATATTTCCTTTTTTTCGCTATTTTTTATACGTTATTAAAAAATAATCCTTATCTTTGCATCCGTAAACCTTGCTGAAAGCCTCCATTGGGCTGAGGTCGGGGATGCATATATATATTAAGGCGTAACTGAACGCTTTGGTTTTGACGATTCGTGAACTTCGCAAATTCAACAACTTGTCAAGAACAAAAGCAACGGGGACGCCCTATGGGGTGTATATTATACAGCCCTCATTGGCTTTGGACTCATACGTTCAGAGTTAGATGGGGTATCTATATAGTTACATCGGCGTGGGGCTTTCAGCGTTGCTCGTTTCGGCAAGTTGGGGCAATGCGAAGGCCTACGAATCGTGGAACGAGTGACAGGACTGGCTCCACGCTTTCTTTATATATATACCTTATTTATTATATTAACTGCCAATTTGGGAGTCGTTGGTATAACAACATCTGATATGAAAAAGAACATGATGAAACTTGCAGTTATTGCATCATTGCTAACAGTTTTCACTACAGAAGCAAACGCCCAAGTTCAAAGAAGTGAATGGACGGTTGGTCCTATCATCACAACAACCAATCCTGCTTATTCTGGTGCAGCTATGGTAGCAGAAAGTGCCATCGCCGCCATTTATTGTGGCGTAGATATGGAAGAAGGAACTATTAAGCGAGATTTACCAGCTTCAGCTAAATTTTGGATGCCTATGTTCACTTATAAATGGCACGCCATCAAAAGTATGAAGATTGATGACGACAAAGCGAAATTCAGACACAAGATGGATTGGAATTTGAAAAACTACTCCGTTGGTTACCGCCTTGGCTATATGTCTCGAACGGTTCCATTGGGATTTGAAATCCAGGCAAACTACGAACAAGAAAACATGGCATACAAAATGACTGGCGATGAAGATTACAGAGATGCAACTAAGACGATGTTTGTTCCAACCGCATTGCTGAAAGTTCGATTTGGCAGTTACACAACAGGTGCATTCTGTCCTACTCTGGAATTGGGTGGAAGTTATGACTACGCACTAAGTTACAAAGAAAAAACTGATGGTGAAACAATTAAAAATAAAGATCTTGTCAACAGTGGATTCTCTGGCATTGTCGGCATAGGCTTTACCATTCCTTCAACTCACTGGCACTGGAACTTGCGCTACTCTCATCAGTTCTACAAGTATTACAACAAAGATGCTGTATTGGATGGTGAGAAGCTAAACTTTAACGAGAAATCCACATTTGGAACATTCATGCTTGTTTCATCTTATGCATTCTAACCATGAGAAAATCATCTTTCAAACATATTTTGCTTGCACTTGTCCTAATTTTGACAAGTGTAAGCTGCCAAGCTACCTCTAAAGAAATTTTAAAGGCAGACAGTTGTTGGAGCAAAGCAATCGGTGATAGTATTTCAGAAATCATAGTCAAATCAAAACATACCAAAACCTTTCTATGCAAATATGAAAAGGGCAAAAGTATTAGAACCGACTTCAAGAAATTGAGAAGAAAATATCAATTCTTATTGAGATTTCTTTTGTTAAATCCACAAATGACCCAACAAGACAAAATCGTCTATGGACATTTCACCCCTTGTATTGGCTTTGAATTGAAAAAATCCAACAAGGAGAAGGTTTATGTTTATGTGGACTTAGGACTTGGTAAATGGTCGATTAACGATACGGAATCAAAACAAATTAAACGATTCGACATAGAAGGCTATGAACTCTTACGTTTCTGTGCCATGCTCTATCCTACGGATAAATTTATTACAGGTGTTTACAATAATAGACTCAACAAATGAAAAAAGTAATTTTCCTTCTGTCTATGCTGCTGATGTCAGCTATGACATACGCTCAAACCATTCACTGGCTTACATTTATCGATACAAAAGATGAAAATGTTGGTGAGATAGATATTTTAGGAAGAAAAGTATTATATGGTAGATATATCAACCTTATCAATGCTGCTTTAGCTTCCAAAGGGTATACCGCAAACATACAAGATTATTATGACTCACGCCTATCTCCAGAAAACTGCAAGAAAGCCATTCAAAACTTGCATTGTCAACCTAATGACATCATTATGTTCTACTATATAGGACATGGCGGAAGAGCCATTAACGATAAATCTACAGTATATCCACAAATGTGCTTGGGACAATCCTACAATGAAAGAATGATCCCACTCGATTGGGTATATAACCAACTCAAGTCGAAAGGAGCTCGTTTGACTGTCACCATTGGAATGTGCTGCAATTCAGAATCTAGAGGTCTTACCTCAAAAATCGCTCCTCAGTTTAGTCCTAATAACGGAAATACATATATGACAGACCAAGAAGCTGCAAGAATTCAAGAACTATGTCTCAGCTACAAAGGAAATGTACTTGTCACATCAGCCTCACCTGGTCAGACATCAGGATGCGCGGAGAGTAATCTCGGCTATTTCGACACATATACAAACGTACTAGTGCATATATTTGATGCCCTTCAAAAAGGAGAATTAGCTCCCTCTTGGGATGCATTGTTGGCAGAAACAAAATCTACAGTCAATGAAGTTACAAAGAACAGACAAACACCTATCTTCGAAACTCACGTGACAAAGACATCGGCTCCTCGGCAAACCGCAAAGAAAGAAGCACCTCAACAAGAAAACATTGAAAAACCTACTTCTAAGCAAGAAGGAAGTACATCTGCTGAAAATGCAGAAGAACAAACTGCCCAAAATCTCCTCAACAAAATTGCCACAATCTATGATTATCTCACAGACACTAGCATCAACGAAGAAGACCGCATAGAGGTAGAGCAAAGGTTTACCCAAACGTATAGTGACGAAATCAGTGAAGTCAAAGTACTAAGCCAAGACAATGATTTTGTTATTGATAGAAGTAGTTTTGAAGATTTCAACGGTAGAGTTGCGACATCTCGATTACTGAGAAAAATTGCCATTTGCGGATACTTAAAAGGTACAAATGGCAAAATTGCATTAGTCGTAAAAGAAATATATAAAAAGTAAAACAACATAATATGAAACAGAACATCCTTTACAAAAGACTGGCGATGTTGTTCTTCACCATCATAATGACGAGTATAGTTTTCGCACAAAACCAACTGACAGAACAAATCAAAAGACGTGCCGCAGAGAAAGTTGGTCAAATGAACGACTATATCTCATTTATGGCCAACAAGAATAAGAAAGCAAACACACGCCTTTACTATAAGAAAAAAGCTCTTAATCTTTTTGTTGGTTGCGGAGAAAGCTACGAGGAAGATGGAGTAAGAAAAGAAGGCGTACAAATGGAAGTTACATCCATTAAAAGAAAGACTAAATCACGACGCTTGATGAAGACTTACTTCCAAAGTCTTATTGACCTAGGATATAGCCAAGTAAACATTACCTCAACAGACATTGCAGACATAAAGGTAAGCCAACTACAAAAGATTGGCGAGAATCTTTTTGTGTGCACTTGCTACTTTGAACAAGCTTTTATTGGTTATCAAGATGGACGACCTATATACAAAGACATCACTCGTAAGCACGTTAAATGTTATGTTTTCGCAGAAGAAACGGAAAATGGAACCGAGCTGATGATTTTACTTGGTGATGTCACAGCAGACGAGACTCGCAAGTTATGATGAGACATATGCTTGCATTCATCTTCTTGTGCCTGTCCTATTCTATAGAAGGACGGGCGCAAGAAATCCACTGCGATACGATTCTTGAAAAAAGAATCTATGAATATATCGGCTTGTTCAAAGACTATTTGCAGTTTATGTCTAACGAGCAAAAGTCATTGGAAACGAGATGTTATTATGAGAAAAAAGCAAAGGCACTTTTCTCGCCAAACTCATTTGCTATCATCTATAAAGATAGCATAGTTTTTCAGAGCTTCCCGATTGATTCTCTTCTGAAGAGTATTAGAACTTCTCAATTATCTTTATCGGACATTACATTAGATTCCATTCAAGTACCTAATTGGAACTGCAAAACACCAGACTCCCAACAAAGTACAATATGGGTAGAATGCAAAGTCATATCTATAGATAATGCGGTTACGTATAAGCATCAAGACAGCTTGATGCTTGCTAAGGAGTCAACCGAAAAACGTGAAGAATGGCATCCTTTGTTAGGCAATCTTTACATCAGTCATATACATAATCATGTCAAAGAAAATGAAATCAAAGAAGACAATTCTATACCTCTTACTATTGTTGATTGTACCCTTGACAACAAGAGCACAGTTTGTCAACGAGTTAAACAAAAGCATGTACGATGCAAGAGTAAAACTCGTGGACGAATTCTTCAGCCGATTCAACGGAACAGAAATGAGAAAAGACATTCCAAGCAAAAGCAAAGATGCAAGGAAGAAGAATCTTCTCATGTTATTAAACCTGGCGAACTATAAATCTGCTAACGATGCAAAACTAAAGGTTGCAGACTCTATGATGCAACAAGTTATCATCCATAAAGTCCAACTCCATTATGCAGATTCTCTTTGGTTTGCCAAGGTAAAATGCAAAGGCAGTTACAAAGGCAAGGACACATCTTTCTTCCTTTATCTCACCATTGAGCAACGAGGTGAGGATATGTACAAATGGGTGATTCAAAAGGCAGAGGGTAAACTCTTTGAGTTGACACCCAAAATAAAGAATGAAAGAATCATGCTGATGCCAGACGACCATGAGACTAGATTCACCTCACTTCATCGTATAACAACCGACTACCAAAAGTGTGTCACCAATTTTGCCAATAAATACTACCAAGTAGATCCCACTACTGTATTTTTCACAATGGTACAAACTGGTCTCTTGAAAATCGACTTCATCGACAATGTGAAACTGACATTCCTTCAGATACCGGAATATGCTTTCAGTATTGAATACTTTGATCGAGAAGGCAATAATTCAGGTTGGCTCATCGACAACTTATGGAAGATGAGCAATGATGAAAAGGAGCAGTTCCTAAATAACATTTATACAAGACCAAAAAGTAAGATATGAAAAGAATTTATTTATTAGCAGGAATGTGCTTGACATTTCTTTCCACCTATGCTCAAGCTCCAACGACTACCATCCAAAAATATGGCAGTTATCTTTCAACTTGGATGGACGAAGATGACATCGAAATGAGAGACAAAATCTCACAGATGTGTGAAGGTAAGAAAAGTTGCAGGGTGGACGACAAACTGATGTTAGAGTTTATCAAACGCTCCAAAGAAGTATTGGGAAACGGAGACAAAGTCATGGACACCTATCTCAATGGCTTTGAGAGCCTATGTGGCAAGACTCACTTCCAGTTGTCCAACATAACACAATTGGATGACGACGCAGCACCTGACATCAAGAACAAGAAAGACAATGAACCACCATTGAAATGTGTCACCGCAAATCTTTTTGTTAAGAACAAAGATCTTAACTTCACAGGATCAGACATGTTTATGATAAGAGGCAACATGATTACAGGTATCGTTGACAACAACAATGATTTGTCAATAGGTAAAGCTATACGCCTCTATTCACAGCACAAGTATGAAGAGGCTTTCCGAATGTTTCGTACCCTCGCCTATCAAGACATTTTCAACTATGAAGCCCAATACTATTTAGCTGTTATGGAAATAAGGAAGCAAGGCTGTAGTTATCTCTCACCTAAAGTAAGAGACAAAGAATGTCTTTGGTTTTGTTCAAAGCCATTTGTCATTACAGATGGTTCCAAAAAAGGAGCTAAACTAAAATCTTTCTATGATAGATTTTCCATGGATGGAAGCCAAAACATCTATAATGGATTTGGAATATATGCTAATTCATTCAGCTTATTAAAACCATTCAATGAAGGCTTATTGCCATTCAAAAAAAAAGTTGGCAACAAATATGTTTTCGGTTTTATGAATGAGTCTGGAAAGATTGTTATTCCAGCCAAATATGGCTTTGCTTATCCATTTGGACGCAATGGACTAGCCATCATCCAAAATGGAGATAAGGTTTGCGCTATAGACAATACAGGAAAAGAAGTTGTGCCATTTGGGGCATATGACAATATGGGAAGAGGTTTCAAGAACGGAAACAATATCGCTCACATTGGAAAAACTGCTTATCTTATTAACAAGGAAGGAGCCATAATCAAGACTCTTGTCAACAGCAATGAAGATGTATGGTGCGGCAACTACTACTTTGGAGACTATCTAGTAATTGGCGAAGGGACAGACATGAAATATATCTTCGATTGCAATGGTAATATTTTTTGGAAAGGTCATGCAAACGCTTATTCCATCAATGCAGAAAAAGGAACTATCGTTATGGGAAAAAATAATGGTGACAAGACAGAAACAATCACAGAAACAGAAGTGCCATATAACTGGTAACAAGACTTCAACAATATAGCATTTTACGTTTCCGAATCATAAAGCCTACTTCAATCGCCATCGAAGCCTACTTCAATCGCCATCGAAGCTTACTTCGTTGCGCAATGGAGTAGGCTTCATTGGTATTCAGGAGAGAAATGGACACTGCCATCACTTGCCACAAGGCACAGGGTGGACAGTGGGAACATGTCTATGTAGATCAGGGATATATGACGGATGATATGTTGACGCCTGATTATATCCATTGGCTTTATACCGCCTTTACCCGTGCCAAGAGTAAACTCTTCTTAGTGAATTGGCCTAAAACACAGACGCAGGCATGATAAGTTACTTCTGTAGGAAATAATTTTTGCTTGGGCAGGGAGAAATTTTTCCTTGCCCAGCCAAAAATAAAAGTGGGGGTAGGTGGGTATATAAAAACGAAGAATCCGAAACCTAATTAAAGGAATCGGATTCTTTATTTTTTGAGTTGTTTTGGGAAAAGTGGGTGGTGATGGATTCGAACCACCGAAGGCATAGCCAGCAGATTTACAGTCTGCCCCATTTGGCCACTCTGGTAACCACCCTTGCTCTATGTTTTCAAAAGCGAGTGCAAAGGTAGTGTTTTTATTTCATTCCACCAAATTTTTCTGCAACTTTTTTCTCTTTTTCTTCAAAAAACTTCATTTTCCCTATAAAATCCTCCTTTTTTCCCTCCTTTCCCCGACCTTGAAGAACTGCTGCCATGGCGATGCACCCAAGTTTTCGGCAGCTTCTATATAACTGCTCGTTATAAAATTTGCGTGCAATGTTACTCATTTCCCAATAAATATTGAATAAAATGCTGGAAAAATTGTATCTTTGCAACCGGTTTGACACAAAGATAGGGATATTCCTGTATTTATATACATTTTTTATGATTGTAACTGTTGAATGGATGGAAAAATGGTTCAGGTTCTTCGACGACGAGTACTTCGGAGGAAAGTTGCCTACACCTGAATTGGGGGTTACCCGGGCCAAGACCAGGCTCGGGCAGATGGCGTATAAGAGAGCTACCCGATGGGGACGTACGAAACTTTATGATTTTAAAATTTCCATGTCCACCTATTACGATATGACAGAGAAGCAGGCCAAGAGTGTGCTCCTCCACGAGATGATACATTATATTATTGGTTACACCGGGCTGAAGGATACGTCTTCGCATGGGGTTGTCTTTCGGGGTATGATGGATAAACTGAACCGCACCTATGGCTGGGATATCCGGGTGATGACTTCTACAAAGGGATGGAAGGTGAGCGAACAGGTGGTCAAAAAGAAAAAGGCACAGGGCCTGCAGACCTATCTGATTTTGGCGATAGAGATGCAGGATGGCAAGCATTATCTCTCACGGGTCAATCCCAGTTTTGCCCGTCGTATCGAAGGTCAGTTGGTGAAACTTCGGGAGGTGAAATCGCATTGTTGGTACACCACCCAGGAAAACTACTTTGAGGATTATCCGCAGGTGCGCAGTCTCCGTGGCCGTCGCATTTCAAAAGCCGATTTCGATCGTCTGCTGAATGTCTTGACTCCTTTTCATTTCTGATATTTCATCGTCCCACAGAAAGAACTCATAAAAAAGTCCCACAGATTTCACAGATTTACACAGATTTATTTTTACTTCAAAAAGATCTGTGTAAATCTGTGAAATCTGTGGGACTTAAAAAAAACAACGGTCTATATGGGAACTATGCAAATCTGTGGGATTTTGCTCTTGCAATAGAGCTGGATGATAAGGGAAAAGGATTGGTGGATTGGAAGGAAGTGTGAAAAAGACAAAGGGCTGGACTCCAAATCTGGAATCCAGCCCTTTAACGCTTTTCATTATCTGTTTCTATAGCAGCTGATGGTGTCAGTCATCGCCCCAATTACCGCTGTTCGACTCTCCCCACAAGCCTTTGTATTCAGTATCAGTCTTGGTCGCATCCTCGTTGACCACATCAAATTTGCCGATACATTCTCCCTTGGTACTTCCTTTGAATACGCTCGCCGTTACGATGTCTCCGTTGCAGAGAGCCTCGAGCTGTATCACTTTAATTTCTGGAGTTATATAGTTCTTCTTCATTTTGCGTAACTGTTATTGTAGTCTTATCTGATTATTATCTTCTTTCCGTTCACTATATACATTCCCTTAGGCAGTCCCTCCAGGCTGCAACTGCGGCGCACCATCTGTCCGTTTATGTTGAACACGCCCTCTATGCCACGCTTGTAGGATGTGCAGTCCGTGCTGCCGTGTATGTCGTCGATGCCAGTGGTGCTGTCTTCCACTCCGTCGATGAGCAGCGAAACCTGGCTCGGTTTTCCTTCGGAAGAAGTATTGTCTGTCAGCTCAAACCAGCAGCGGAACGCCTTCAGTCCGTATGAATACTGTTTGCCATTCTCGTTGTGTGGCACCTGTATCAGCTTTCCCTTATACATGAAGTAGTCGCCGTTGAGGTCGTCTCTGCCCTCAATAATCTTGCCATTGTCGTATGTCTTTGCCATAGTGCCTTTGCAGACCATTTTGCCATAGTTGCCGTCGATGGTTTTGAACTGTGTGTTTGATACCCATGTGTTGAGGTCTACTGCCTGTTTCAGCTTCTCCCTGTCGAGCGACACCATCGTGATGTCGTAGTGGTTGGCTTTCAATGTCTTCGTCAGTCGGTTGTTTTCGTTGGAAGACGGTTTGTAGTCAGTGCCCAGCCATTCGCTGTTGTTCTCGCCCTCTGATGTGTAGAAGTATTCTACGGTGTAGGGTGCCGACTTCACCTGTGTATATGGTGGGTACACGATATATGGCTCGAATGCTGTTACCATCACGTCATCGTCGTTCTTTGGCTCCACGGTCACGAACTGTACGCTGTTTTCCGTCAGTGCCTCAAGCTTTGCCACCTTCACTGCATCTCCGAACGTGCGTTTCATCTGTCCCCATGTCAGGTTGACGGGCAGTATGAGCGAGTTCCACATATTGTCGTTCAGCTTGCGGTTCAGATGCAGCACGCTGTTCTTGTATTCGTCTGTCGCCATGGTCAGATAGCGCAGGTCGGTAGACTCCTCGTCGAGAATCAGCTCCGGGTTGCGTCGTGGTCCGGCATAAAGCAGCTTGAATTCGTCCACGGCGGTCAGCTCGTTGGCGTCAACCTTCGACTTGTTTGTAGGGTCTACGTAGAAGCCTATGCGGAGCGTAACAGGATTCTTGTCTGATATTTTATTATTCGGGTCGTCGTCGAGACATATCTGTACCTGGTTCTCATACTCTCCCTCGAAGAAGGCATGTCCGATACCGGCTCCTTCGTAGTTCTTGCCATTGTGTGTTTGGGCAAGCTGATAGGCATCAGCCTGACTGATTCCGTTGAGGGTTGCTGTTGAGTGTTTCTCTTTAATCGGGTTGTTGTTGGCATCGAGCACCGTAATGAACAGGTTTGCAAGCGGTTTGCCGTTTGTAGTGATGTTCTCCGAACTGTTCGATGTGCTGAATCCGTTGCATCGCAGCAGGTACCATCCTGCCTTGTGTACCGTCACATCCTGGTAGAACTTGAAGCCGCGCAAGCCCTTGGTGTAGCAATAGAAATACTGGCCGTATTTTTGTTGATGAGTTTGATCTGTATAGCCTACCCAGTCTTTTGTACCAGTACTGCTTAGCTTGTCATACTTCTTATACATATGTTCGTCGCCAAAGCGCAATTTGTCTTTCCAACCCTCACCTGTGATATTCCATTTTTTAGCATCTGCATCATTCACTCTGAAATCCGGACATGCAATAAGGAAAGAAGCATCGACAGCCGATTTCATATGTGCAGGGGCTGTGTTGAAGAGCAAGTAATACTCATTCTTTGTAATGACCTTCCATTCCTGGTTCTTGTATTCCGGGGTGCCCACCTGTGCTAAAGCTTTCTGATAATTGCAAAGTTTGTTCTCGTTGTTCGGATAAGCCGTGAGATAACCTAATGTTTTTGTATTGCCGATTCTGACGAGATAAACCTTGTTGGTTTCTGAATAGTCATTGGCTCTATCAAATCTGACAACATTATTCTCTACTTTTGTTATGTCCATATACACATCTGATTTGTTGATTCCCAAATATGCATTTTTTGTAGAACCTTGCAACTTGCTCTCCAGATTATACGTTCCTTCAGAATCGCTTATCAAATTCATGTAAATGGAATATGGTGAAACATCCAGCGTAGCATGGGTACCCCACTCACCACCAACGCCCAGAAACTTTTTCGCACCGACATTATACAGACACACAATCTTATCTCCGTCGGTTTCAGCCGTTCCTTTGTTTGTACAAATTTCTGACGAAGGTTCAATGCCATAAAGGTTGTCAACACCTCCAATAGTATTTTCTGTTCCGTTGTTTTCCGTCGCTTTATTTTGTGCCGAGGCTACAGTAGCGCTTGCAGCCATCAGTACTGCGGCTAAAGCAACTGCCGCAATGCTTCCTTTTGCCTTGGCAAAAGAAAGCAGATACCTTTTACTCTTCATAATTTATTAATCTCTGTTGTTGATTTTTTTCTAAAAATACTTATTCATTCAAATGTGTCAATTGTGACATCTATGCTGTCATCCTGAGTCATCCTGATATGAAAACGACTGCAAAGATATGAATAAAATATTTACGATAAAATTTCCCCCCCCCCTGCCATTATTGTTATTTATGATTTATTAATAAAAATGAATGTATATGTATCTATTCAGCGGTAGTCAAGAATTAATGTTGCGATAAATGGCATTGACGTTTCCATCAGCGCAGTCAACAGACTTTTCAGGTGGAAATATTCGTGAAAAAACAATGTCTTGCGTATAAATTGACGAATTGAGCGAAAAATTACCGATTATTTTACATGATTTTTTATAAAAATATGCTACATTTGCAAATGTTATTTAATTTATGTAACTTCTTTTAATGATTTTGAAGTTCTTTAATTATCAAATATACATAAACTATGAAGAAAAAGCAAATGAAAGCAAGTCTATTACTTGTATCTTTATTGACGGCTGGTTTCTTGGTAACCGGGTGTACGAATGACGATTATGATTTTGACCAGATTGATGCTACAATGGGATTTGGTGGTGGTGAATTGGAAATACCTGCCAGTTCTACCATGAACATTCCTTTGTCTGATATTCTGGAACTCGAAGAGAATGGTAGTGTGAAGATTGCCCCAAACGGTGATTATCTGTTCCAGTTGACAGGTACGGATGCTACTACAGCTTCTCCTAAGATTTCTCCTATTCACTTGACGGGTAGATCTTATAACCATACGATTACCTTGAGTACCAGTTCTGCTGCCAAGGGTACCCGTGCTGCTGGTACTCATCTCAGTTTTGTCTCTCCTAAGCAACAGATGTTCGTATATAATGGTACGGATGCTGCCGTGAAGAGTCTGAATAGTGCTGAGGTGAAGGACGATATCGTGCTGACTGTGAACCTCGCGCTCAACGGTCTTTCTTCTGCTATCACCACAATAGATAAGGTAACCATCAACCTTCCTGGCTATCTGCAGATTTTATCTGTCAATGGTAATGGCAATGGCGTTCCTATGGTCAACGGCTCGAAGATTACCGTGGAGAATGTCTCAACAAGCCGCAATCTTCAACTCACCATCAAGGCTAAAAAACTGGATTTCGCAAATCAGGATGCTTATGGTAAGGTTGTCATCGATAATGGCTCTATCACGATGGACGGTTATTTCGACCTCGGTATTGAAGCTAATATAACGGGTGTTCCTACATCTGCACTGTCCATCGGTGCCATCGTGAAAGTCAATGATATTACCTTGAATTCTGCTACCGGTATCTTCGACCCGGAAATCAATATCACAAGCTTGGGTGATGTAGCTGTGACAGGTGTTCCTGACTTCCTTTCAGAAGATGGCGTAAGAGCAGACTTGGATAATCCTCAGATTATTCTTTCTATCAAAAATGATATGGATGCAGCGGCAAAGGTGAGCGCAAAGGTGATTTCTACCAAGAACGGTCAGAACTTGGCTACCGTGCAACTCCCTGAGATGCATATCTACAAGACTACTGTTACGCCTGTAACCAAGATCTGTATCTGCCGCCATAAGACTGCAGAACTGACTGCTCAGTATGGTGCTGCCAATGTATATGAGGTGAGCAACCTGGCTACACTTATCAACAAGCATATTCCAGACCACGTACAGATTACCAATGTAGAGGCAAAGGCTGATCTCAGTCAGGAAATGACTATCGAGTTCGGACGCAATTACAATGTTGAGCCAAGTTATGAGGTCTATGCTCCGTTGGCATTTGCCGAGGGTGCTGTTATCGAATATGCAGATGATTTCGACGGTTGGAATGATGATTTGGATGAACTGGAATTGGCAGAGGGTACTTATCTGCGTCTTACTGCTGATGCACAGAATCTGGTTCCTGCTACCCTCATCGTAGAGGCTACTCCACTCGGAGTGGATGGTACAGACATCAGCAACCAGATAGAAGTGAATATCAAGCAGGGTACTGTGAAGGCATCTGCTGATGGTGTCACAGCCGTGACTTCTCCGCTGGAAATCGAACTCCGTGAAAAGGTAAAGGGCGCATTGCAGAAACTCGACGGACTCTCTTATAAGGTAAAAGGTAAGGCAAGCCATGATGGAACTACCGTGACCGGTATTAACCTCAACTCTAAGAAGCATACCCTGAAGTTGGAAAACATCAAGGTGAAACTCGTGGGTAAGGTAATTGGTAACTTCAATTAATGACAGAGAGTAGTAACAGAATAATAACACACATAAAAGACAAAGAAAATGATGAATAAAACCCGTTGGCGGAATTAATTTAGCGCATACTTAACCCTGCCAATCGGTCTGTT
>OGIG01000466.1_pt1 | contig 38621 bp, 27 predicted proteins | sample 1571601 | NCBI WGS metagenome assembly OGIG01 (sample SAMEA2581953, study PRJEB24529) | metagenome | biome: Human gut stool | place: China | collected 2011 | reverse complement strand
TTCAATATTCCTCACTCGCTTGCTTTATGCCGATTTGGCAACTTTGTGCAAATCTACTCATTCCCAACTGTTTACGTTCCAACCTCTCTTATTCTCCTTTGGCTGCTTTAGAGCTTTATGTTAAAAAAACTACTCCTATTAAGAATAATCTTTTTTTCATAATTCTAAATTTAATTGTCCCAACTATCATAACTACCTTCCCATTTATTAGGGGTTGTTCCATCGTCTTCGAATGGCTTTGCAAACCCATGCTGCTCTATTGTCAATCCTTCAGCATTCTCTGTTCCACCTTCAAAAACCGAAGCCTTCATAAATCCTTGTTCTAACTCCACTTCCGCATGTTGGGTTTGTGGAGCTTCATACTTTTTTTGAGTTTTCATACTATTGTTTTCTTTTTTAGTTTTTAGTTAATACTCTCACTTCTCTTTTCTTAGTTCACATGAAACTGTTTTGTCTTTTCTGTCTTTTCTCTTTCTAGTTTTACCTCCGTTTTTTAGTTGTTATTTTGAATGATTTTTATATCCGTATTTATAGCCATAGCCGTAACCATAACCATATCCGTAGCCATATCCATATCCGTGACGTTCCGGATCTGCACCGTTCAGTACCAGAGCCATGTTCTTCAGTTTCTTTTCCTGATAGAGTTGCTCAATGTCGGGCAGCTGACGACGGTCCAGTTTGCCTGCACGCACCACAAAGATGGTCAGGTCGGCAATACGGTTGGCAATGGTGGCATCGGCAATGATACCTACCGGAACATTATCGGCGATGATGTAATCGTAGCGGGTACGAAGTTCCCGGATCAGCTCGTCCAGACGTTCATCCATCAGCAGTTCGGCCGGATTGGGAGCGACGGTTCCTGAGGCGATCAGGTCGAAGTCTTCCCGGCGCTGGATGATGTCGTCTACGCGGATGGTGGAATCGGACAAATAGTTGGTAATACCCACATGGTGATGTCCATAGTGGCGGCTCAGGGTTCCCTTGCGGATGTCCAGGTCGATCATGATCACGCGCTTTTTGGTGTAGGCCAGACTCATGGAAAGATTGCGGGCGATGAAGGTCTTTCCGGCACCTACGTTGAATGAGGTGAAGGTGATGACCTGCACAGGGTTGTCTTTCCGGGAGAGGAAGGCCATATTGGTACGCAGGATGCGGAAAGCTTCCGACACGATGTCGTCACCCTGTTCCCGGACAGTGGGGGCGTTCTTGTCGTGATGTTTCTGGATGGACTTGTCAAGCGGTATTTCACCCAGATAAGGTAAGGTGACTGCTTTCTCCAGATCCTTGCGGCTGTGAACGCGGGTATCCATGAACAGAATGAGGAGGAAGGCGGCTCCCGGCAGGGCAATACCGATAAGGACTCCGAGCAGAAGAATGCGGTTCCGGTTCGGGGAAATCGGGAAACTGGTACTTTCTGCACTGTCAATGACCCGGGCATTGTTGTCGGCCATGGCCTGTGACAGGGCATTCTCTTCGCGGCGGTTAAGCAGGAAGAGGTAAAGAGCTTCCTTGATCTTTTGCTGGCGCTCGATGGAAAGCATCTGGCGTTCCTTGGTCGGAATGGCAGCCACCCGGCTCTGGGCACGCTGTTCGCGGCTTTGTGCGTCGTTGCGCTTCACGTTGATGCTGACAATCATATTGTCGACGGCACGGATGATGCTTTGCTTCATGGCGTGCAGTGTGTTGTTCAGTTCTTCCACTACAGGGTTCTTGTCGCTGCTGTCGCTGATCAGCCGGTCGCGTTTCAGCTTGGTGGCATTGTAGGCCGTGATCTGGGTCTCAATGTTCATGTCGCTGATGCCTGTATTGGCCGGGATCAGGTCGGTTTCTTTCTTGGGGTCGGTGAGATATTCCTTGATATACCTGGCCAGGCGCAACTGGGTTTCCAGTTCCAGAGCGTCAGCATTGTATTTCTGCGATTCACTCATGTACATGCTGGCCGAGGAAGCAATGTCTACCACCTGATTGTCGCGCTTGAAGGATTCCAGGTCTGATTCAACATCGCCCAGTTCCTGACTGATAATGATCAGACGGTCATTGATGAAGTTGGCGGTGTTGATGGCTACCTGATTCTTATCCTTAATGGCTTCTTCGTTGTAGACGTTGATCAGGGTATTGAGGATGTCTTCGGCCCGTTTGGGGGAGTTGTCTTTCAGCGAGAGCGTGAGGATAGACGATTCGTCTTCTTCCTGACGGATGCCCAGATTTCCCTGATAGCGGGCAGCTACACCGTCAAGAGGTTGTTTCCGTACCTTGATGGGAACATTGGTCCAGGCCTTGCTGAAGAAGTTGGTCGGGGTAATCACCAGATTTCCGCTGCGAAGTGACAGGGTGTCGTTCAGCCGGACCTGGTATTCGGACTTTTCCTCTTCCCGGATAAAATCAGACAACACTACAGTGGTACTGTCCTGTATGGTTACGGTAAAGCCAAGGTATTGTTCCGGAAGCGCATCGGGGAAGCTGACATTTACCGGTGACTGTGTATACAGTTCGTCGTAGTGAAGACCGCTTTTCTTCTGGTAACTGATGTCGGCATGAACACGCTGTACCACTTCCCGCATCAGTTTCTTGGAACGGAACTGCAGGATTTCGTTAGCTACGTTCACTTTGTTGATGAAATTGTCGTAACGGTCCAGTCCGGCGGTAGAAGTCTTGTTCGAAGGATCTTTGATGATCACGGTTGTTTTTCCGAAATAAACTTTGGGTGAACTGGCGTATTGATACCAGGCGATACCGCCGCATATCAGTACGGAAAAAAGAAACCACTTCCATTTGGAAGTCAGGTACATGAGCAGGTCCAGTACGTTGAGGCTCTGCTCATTCTTGTTTACAGAGGATGGATTTGTCTGCATGTCGTTTGAAAGTCTGGTTATTGTTATTTAAGAGCCCACATCAGCGAGCAGACGGTTGTTACAAGAGAGAGCAGGACGGTTACGACCTGGAAGCCGCGGTCTTCGTTGTCTTTCTTGCGATACTTAGGTTCTACATAGACGATGTCATTTTGCTGCAGGTAGAAGCAGGGAGAGTCGAAGATATCCTTGCTGCGCAGGTCATGAACGAACATCTGGCGTTCGTTGCCTTTTTCACGGATCACGGTCACGCGGTTGATCCGGGCTTTGGCTGTCAGGTCTCCGGCATTGGCAATTGCTTCCAGCAGCGTGATGCGGTCTCCGTCGCAGGTAAAGGTTCCGTTGCGTCCTACGGCTCCCAGTACGGTGTATTTGAAGTTCAGGACATCAATGGTGACAAGGGGATCCTTGATGTAGTTGCTTGCCTTGATCTGATTCTCAATCAGCGATTTTACCTGGCTGACAGACATTCCGTCTACATGAAGCTTTCCGAGAATCGGGAAGTCAATGTTGCCTTCCACATCGACAAAATAACCTTTTTCCTTGCTTCCTGAGGCATCGGATGCCGAGACATTGCCGTTGCGGTCTATCTGGAAATTTCCTCCCTGAATATTGAACGGGATGGCAAGTTCCGGATTCTTACAGCTTACCGTGATGCCCAGGCGGTCACCGCTTTGCACGACTACTTCATGGTTTGGATCGAAAGGATATTTTTCACCCATCTGCATGTCAGACAGGTAGACGAAATCCTTGCGTGACGCACACGACGAGAACAGCAAGGCAATCATCAGGCTTAAAAAAACGAATGTTTTGTTCATGAGTTATGTTTAATAAGATTGATTAATTCGGTTGATTTCATGGTGGCATAACTGAGCAGCCTCACGGTCAGGCCGACATTCCAGCATGCCTACCGGAACGCGGGTTGCGATTTGTATCAGGATGTCACACAGCTGCCCGTAAAGGTGTGAATCCTGCCGGATAGCCGAGCACCCGGGAAGCAGGTCGATAAAGGCTTCCGTATCCTGATGGCTGTGGAATCGGTTGGCCGGTGCCTGTTTCAGACGCACGATTCCACCCACGGGAAAATGCCGGTTTTTATAACACGGGGTTTTCCCGCTCCACGGAGTGCCGTAAACCAGCACCTGACCGTCTTGAAGGCGGAGGGTGGGGTTATCGTCGTTCAGCAGTTCGCAATTGGGTAAGACGGAAGTCCACAGGGCTGCATGTGTACTTTTCCCGGTACCGCTTTTCCCCAGGAAGAGGTAGCCCATCCCGTCTGTATATACAGCAGAAGCATGGATGGAAACGGCTTCCCGGTTGAGAATGGCCTGTGAAAAGACAATGCGCAGCATGGAGCTGAGTATATGTCCTGCATAGGGATCCGTCCAGAGTATTGTCGCCGTAGCCTGAGTAAATTCTTTGTCAGTCTGAAGGATATGCTGGGGACCTTCCGGCCAGGGGCTGATGCTAACCTGATATCCTCCGGAAAAGGCATACAGACTGGTATAACCAATATCATTAAGGGTCCGGTCCAGGAGGGTGGATGCAGTTTCTATTTCCGGTCCGGCTTCGGATAAGACTGTCAGTTGGAAAATGGATTCTTCCTGCGGTTTCTTTTCGCACAGAAAGGGACGGAACGAGGGCAGCAGCCTGTCAGCATCCTGTCCGTCCGGGAGCGAAAGACTGAAAAAGAATCCGGCTACACAATATTGAGATTCTGTCATGATTTGAATTGTCCGGTTAAAAGGTTCGTAAAAGTCCAGAATGCTTCCTGCGGTGCGTAGCGGCATGAGAAACGGATATTGCCAAGGAAAGACCGGAAAGTATGAAACTTGCTGCTCCATTTGTTTTCGGCAGTATTCCTGCGTTGTGCGTGGTATAAACCGAAGTTTCCTCCCCGTAGAATAATTTCCAGCAGCGGTTCCGGAGAAACAGTCTTTTCCGGATAGGGGAGACTGGAAGCAGGCAGACCCAGCTGTTTCACCAGAAAGGCATGAAGCAGACTGTTCCACCGGATGATTCCTGCTTTACGGCAGAGGTCATACAGGGCCTTGCCGTCAGTTTCCGTTTGCAGGCAGTGATAGGCACGTGCCAGGTCGCATAGCTGACGCAGACCGATTCCCCATCCGAAAGCATGCTTCATGATGTGCGTATTGAGCAGAACCAGATTCAGCAAAGGAGAGGGAATGGTTATTTCGGTTGGATTTCCCGGTAGTCTGAAGCTTGTCAGATTGGCGGGATCCTGTTCCTGTTTATACAAGTATTTTCGAATGAACGGACTGTGCAGGTCGGTCAGACGCGTATGATGTTCTACGTTGACTCCTTTCCAATAATAGCAGAGACTGTCATCGGCTTTGGGAGAAACACGGCATCCCATCTGGCTGACCAGTGAAGCAGCCTGACGGCTTTCTTCCTTGTCGGAAAAATAAAAGTCAATATCCCCACATTCCCGCAGCAGCGGTTTTTCGTAAAAACGGGCGATTCCTTGTCCTTTCTGCAGAACGGGGTGCAGACCGTTGGTGTGAAACAGTCCGTAAAGTTCGGTCAGTACCCGGTTCATCCGGAGATTGGCTCTTTCGATCCGGTCAATGGTTGCCACCCAATGAAGCAGTTGCTGTTCGGGTGGAAGCAGTTCGTCCGGAAGCTGGCACAATCCCTGATAGACGAGGCCGGTGACTGTCTGACGCTGAGCCAGGTTGAAAATCCTTTCCCAGCTTTCTGATGATCTGGGAAACAGGGAAAGGTTTTCAGGAACTTTCTCCCAAAGTCCGGCACGCACCAGTATGAACAGGACCTCGGTGCCTTCTAATCGATCAGTCCGTACGCTTTCCATTGAGCCAATTGTTTTTTTACATCTTGAAGTGCTGTTTCACGGTCGACTTCATATATTTCGCACAGCCAGTCAGCCAGTTCTTCCGGAACAGTTGTTCCTTGAATCATCTGCTGCCATAACCCGGCAGCTGTTTCGTTCAGTGTGAAAACATCGGACAAGTCAACATTCTCCTGACGGGTGTTTACGATCATGTATTGCCGTCCGATTTTGCGAAGTCGCAGGTTGGATTTAGGTTTCATCTTTGTCTGGTTTTTGTTAGTAGGTTCCCTTTCGGGACAGGTTCAAAACTTTTTTCCGGAGAGGATGGACAGAACGGTCAGAAAAATGATCTTCGTATCCAGCCATAAGGTATGATGGGCCAGGTAGTCAAGATCCATTCTTAGCCGTCGTAACATCTTTTCCATGTTGTCGGTATATCCGTTGTAGAGGGTTGCAGGCGAAAACAGTCCCGGACGTAATTGATAAAGCAATTCGTAATCAGGATTGATCGCCTTGATCTGTTCTACAAAATATTTCCGTTCCGGACGAGGACCGACAAAACTCATATCTCCTTTGAGGACATTCCAGAGTTGGGGCAATTCGTCCAGATGGTGTTCACGCAGGAAACGTCCGACCCGTGTCAGGCGTTTGTCTCCCTGGCAGCAGAGAGCTGGTTTTCCGTCAGCTTCAGCCGATTCTTTCATCGAACGGAATTTATAGAGGATGAAGGGTTTACCCTGATATCCGATCCGTTCCTGGCTGAAAATAACCTTACCGCCGTTTTCTATTTTTATGACCAGATAAATGAGAAGGAAAAGCGGTGAAAAAACAATCATTCCTGTAATACTTCCCAAAATATCCAGTCCCCGTTTGATGCGGTTGATGGCTGGCGACATCATATCCCGGCATTTTTTGTTGTCTTTGATCATTTCGGCTTCTGACATAGACATGATTTTTAGTTTGGTATTATTCATAGGCTTTCATAGATTTTGAGACATTGATCAATCATTTTTTTCTGAGTAAATAGATTTTGAAAACGTTTTCCGGCATTCTCTGCATATTTCCGATAAGTGTTTTCATCGTGAGTCAGAGTCTGAATCGCTTCTGCCAGTTCACGGGCATTTTCAGGAGCTACGTTCAGGCCGGACTTTCCATGTGCATTGACCCAGGAAACCCCAGACTGAGGAATGCGGGTGGCTATCAAAGGTTTGCTGCATGACATGGCTTCAATTTGTACGATGCCGAACGCTTCGGTCTTCTGGATACTGCTCAGGCAAAAAACTTTGCAGGCACCATAATAAGCCGGAAGGTCTTCGTCGCTGATCCGTCCCAAAAGTTTCACTTTATCCTGCACTCCCAGAGTTGCTATTTCGTTTTCCAGTTCATCTTTCAGTTCACCGGTTCCTCCGATCAGTATCACATACCTGTCGTCCAGATAGCGGGCTGCTTCTATCAGGTACCGGTATCCTTTGTAGGTGACGAGTCTTCCCAGCGAGAAAACAATGTTTTTTCCCTGATAACTCTTTGGACTAGTTGCTCCGATGAACTTGAATCAAGTGTAAAGAATCCTGTGCAAACTGGAGATGAAATTTTATTTGGTTCTTCTTTAAGTGTTGCTGACGAAAATTCAGAATCAAGAACTGTATATGGTACACGAGATAATTTGGGGGTTAATGTTCATTGGGATCCGGAAGGTGATGAAGTTGCAATATTCTGTTTACAGACTTCACAGCCGGCAGATCACTTGGTCAATTACCTTGTAAAACCTAGTGACTCAGATCCTGCGACTGCAGGAACTGTTGCAAAGATAAAAACAGATGAGGCAGGTTTGCAATGGGGAGCAAGTGATGAGCATCGTTTCTATGCATTTTATCCTGCCTGGGCTGTAAAAGGTTCTGATGAAGAAAACCAGACTGGAAAAATTACTGCAAGCATACCGGTAACACAGCAGGTACAGAGCTGGATACCTGTTGATAGTGATCAAGAAGGTGCTATAGATGGTATGAAAACATATTTTGGGCTTCCGAATATGGATTATGCATATATGTATGCCTTCAAGAAAGTTAGTAAATCAGAGGTTGCACAAGGAGGTACTGTCGATTTGCAATTCCATAATTTGGTAACTGTACTTGACATAACTGTAAGAGGACCGGAAGAAGGTTCTGTAACTGTTACAAATGTCAATGTATCTGCTGTGAGTGGTAATCCTATTTTGACTGGTGATTTTACTTGCAATATTCGTGCTGCAGAAGAAGGTAATGCGGTCAGTGCCACTTGTGAGGCTGCCGGTGATTTGAATGAAGTACGTAATGTAATATCAATACCTTGCTATGATAGGACTGAAGATAAATATATTACTCTTAATAAGGGAGAATGTCTGAATGTTAAGGCTTATTTGATTCCGGACGATGATAAAAACCATATTATAAATCCTCGTACGTTAAAAATCTCTGTTGCGACATTGAATGGCGGTTCCGTTAAAACAAGAACTTTGGAGCAGTCTGCAGTTACTCCGCATAAGATAAATCGCGTATTGCTTCCTAAGTTGATACCTGGTGGTACAAACTATTGGATGAGTTCACTTGACGAAAATGTATTTCTGTCTGAATTATCATTGCCAGGAAGTAAGATGTCTGTATTGACAGAAGCAAATGGCTCTGATATCATTTATCAGAATGCTACAATTGAACAACAGTTTAAGGATGGTGTACGTGCATTTATTTTGCAAACACAACGTGTTTATGATAGTGGTATTCTCCCTGCTAAATATAGACTGGATGTTTATGGTGGTAAAGGTTCTGTTATGACACTTAAAGAGGCTTTGGCAAATATTGCTTCTTATTTGAAGAATGCTTATGAGGTTGAAAAGAAAACAAATGAATTTGCTTTTGTCTTGTTAACATGTCAAGATGGTTCTGGCTCTAGAAAAGATTGGTTTGAATTGCTACAAAGTGAAATTAATGCCATAAAAGATAATTCTGATTATAGAATATACACAGGGGAAATTACCCCAGAAACGACACTGGGGGATGTAAAAGGAAAAATAGTATTAAAGGCTAATTATAATGATAGTGATATGATTAGCGGTAATACTACAAATGCTCCTATGTTGTACACTTTATGGGAAACAGCCTTTGTAGAAAATGGGGTACCTATGACATGGGGAAATCCGCACAATCAATCAAATTTGACTTGGTTATATCAGGAGGCTACAGCGGTTAAGATTGGTGGAAATTCAGAAAAGAATGCTGATGCTACAAAAGAGGAGAAGATTAGTTATATAACTAAACTTTTCGAACAAAGTTTGTATAACTATCAACATTCTGACGCTCATGATACATGGTACTTTAATGACTTAGGGGGATATTATTGTAACGTGAATGACCATTGGATAGGAGGACCAACTTATGATGATGCAGATCCGACCAGTTTGGCTAAAGATTTAAATGAAATGGGTGTTCAAGAACTCCAAAATCGTACAGAAAATGCCGGACTTGGTCTGATTTTCATGAACTTTGCTGATAAACAAAAGGGATCTGGTGCTGAATATAAAAGTGACTGGCTGATTCAGACTCTTATCGACAATAACTTTAAGTTTGCTTTGCGTAAGAAAACTTCTTCTGGAGGTGGAGAAGGAACTAAATCTTACAATGCCAGCTACAGCAATGGTGGAAATGCAGTAGGTTGGGATGAATAATCCGCACTGAATATAAAGGTACTTCGCGGTTAGTATTACCGTGAAGTACCTTTTTGAAAAATAGGAAAGAAAACTCAAGAACAATAAATGAAAAACAACTTCATACTTTACGCTATTTTGTCCTGCTGCATGTTAGGATTAGAAGCTTGTAGGGAAGATTCTTTCGTGCAGAACGAAAGCAAGGGAAATGTAACGATTGTCGGTCACATGGGCGGTGATGTACAGACACGCACCTGCGTGGACAATTCTTCACCCGACGGTGTGGCCGGTATATTGTGGTCACCGAAAGATATCATTGGTGTATATGGTGACAAAGGCACAAAGAACGCTATGTTTGAATCTGCCAACACTGGCAATGTGGCCGAGGCTGAATTCAACGGTACGATGACAGCGGGAGAATATCCCACATATGCCTACTATCCGTACAGCGCAAGCAATGCCGCAGCTGATGTGACCGCTCTGAAAGGTAATTTGAAACTGACACAGACTTTCGACATGACAACAGGCAAGCTGGAAGGTGACTATAAGGTGGGTACACCCACTTTCAAAACCTATGAAGGCAGATACGAGTTCGAGTTTGAACACCTGTTCTCTCTGCTCAAGTTTGACATCAACGCTACAGGAACGGCACTCGAAGGCGATGCGCTTGAAAGCATCATTCTGACTTTGCCTGAAGGCAGACGTCTGGGAGGCAAATTCACATTCGATGCCACATCGAAAGCCGTAACATGGACCGACGATGTGACCGGAACCAATGTACTGACAATGAACTGGAGTGACACTCCTGCCCTTGCCAGCGGAAAGAGCTATACAGGCTATATCACCTGTGCACCAGAAATACGCACCGGAGACCAGATAAAGATTACTATCCTGACGCAGAAGTTCAAGGCTGAATTTACTCGTACAGCGCTGGTGGACTTTGCCGCGAACACCAGCTACACATTCCCGCTGTCGCTGGAGAACTATAAGAACGACATGGAGGTAACAAACCGTCCGGTATTTACATCGTTCTCTTTCGAGGCGAAGAATAATGCAGGTAAAATTTTGGACAAAAAGCTGACATTTGATGGCAGTGCCACAAGACCTGTTGACAATGTTGCAGAAGTATTGACAGTGGGTCGTGACTCAGTTATCGGATGTATCCCTTATCTGCATGATTTCAAGTTGAAACCTACATTTGCTGTAAGCGATGGTACAACCGTCAAAATAGACGGAATGGAGCAGACAAGTGGCGTAAGTGAAGTTGATTTCAGTAAACCTGTGCTCTATACGCTTTCCAACGGAGAAGAAACAAGAACGTTTACCGTTGTTGTCACCAACTCCGGCCTGCCGGTGGTTGTGCTGACACAGAGTGGCGGCGGAAGTGAATCCTGGGAAGAAGCAGGTATTAACGTACGCTCTAAAGATGCCGACTGGGTAGAAACAGATAAAATGGCGGTATATAACGCTGATGGTTCTGTGGATATGAAAGAGGCGCTTTGCGGAATCCGTTTGCGTGGCAATTCCACACAGAAGTTTCCGAAAAAACCTTTTGCCATTAAATTGGTTAGTAAGGCATCTGTTTTAGGTATGCCAAAACATAAACGCTGGGTGCTTCTTGCCAACTGGATGGATCGTACTATGTTGCGTAACTCTGTAGCCTTGAACATTGCGCACTGTGTGGATGCTGCATATGTGAATACTGAAGGGGATTATACCGGAGGTATAGGTTGGAGTCCCCGCGGATATAGTGTAGAAGTTGTGATGGACGGACGTCATGTCGGAAACTATTATCTGTGCGAGCAGATAAAGATTGACGGCGACCGTGTAGATATCAAAGACTGCATTGAAGACATCATAAGTGACGGCAATGCAAATCCGACGATGTCCGATTGCGGTTATCTGCTTGAATTTGACGACAACTATGACGAAGTGGACAAATTCCGTACTGCACGCGGTTTGCCGTGTATGTTCAAGGACGAGGTCACTAAGTATAGTGCCGATATCTTCAATCAGGTGAAGGCCAGAATAGAAGCAGTAGAATCCAATCTGGAGGCCGGAAACTATGAGGCTGCTTATAGTGATTTGGATATCAACTCGGTAATCGACTACTTCTTTATTCAGGAACTTACATTCAACGACGAATACAAACACCCGAAGAGTGTATATATGCTCATTGATGGTGACGGCAAACTGACTGCAGGTCCTGTTTGGGATTTTGACTGGCAGACATTTATCAATTACGATAAAGTGCAGGCCATGAACAATAAGTATGGCGGTACTTATGATTGCCGCAATACAAATGAATGGTTGTATGGTAAATCGAAGTTGGCAGAAAAGCCTTGGTGGCCTGGTAGCGATTACGATTATGTAAACGACCAGCCCTATATGTGGTATCCTCTCCTTTTCAAGGATGCAAATTTCCGTGCTAAGGTACAGGAACGCTGGGCTGTCATCTATCCGCAATTGCTGAATGTAGTTGCCAAAATAGATGAATTTGCCGCCTTAAACAAGGTATCAGAGCAGTTCAATTATGCCATGTGGCCTCTTGTTGGCTTGAAAAATTCTGTAGGCTCAGCTTTCAACGGCGATGAAGATATGAGTTTTGACGAAGCAATAGCAACGATGAAACAGGCTTATACCGAGCGTCTGGAATGGATGAACTCCAGCATCACAAGCGGATCTTTCGTAACAGATGCGAAATAATAAAAAACACATTAATCAAAACATAATGTTATGATGAAAAAAACAATCTTTGCAGCCCTTACCTTAGCGGCTGCAAGTCCTGCTCTGGCTCAGTCGGAGCAGACAACACAAAACGGTGATATCACGGAAAAAGTGGAATACACCGAAGACAAATATAAAGTGGAAACCAACCACTTCTGGGACAACTGGTTCATTACGGTGGGCGCAGGACCGCAGGTGATGTTCGGAGACCATGACAAACAGGTCGGATTCGGCAAACGTATTTCGCCCTCTCTGGACATTGCTGTCGGCAAATGGTTTACTCCGGGCATCGGAATGCGACTGATGTACAATGGTCTTTCTCTCCGGGGAGCTACCCGCTGGGGAACAGCTCACTCCACCGGAGAACAGGTGCCTGACTGGGGAGAGGGTATGTATTACTCCAAGTTCAAGTACTACAACGTACGGGCTGATGTGATGTTCAACCTGTCCAACCTGTTCTGCGGATACAAGGAAAAACGTATCTGGAACAGCAGTTTCTATGCAGGTGTGGGTTACATGCGTACCTGGGAAGCACCGACAGCCGGAAACATCACGCTGAGTGCAGGTTGGTTGAACTCCTTCCGTCTGTGTGATGCACTGGATGCCAACATTGACTTGCGAGCTTCCATGGTGGATGATGCCATTGACGGGGAAATCGGAGGATCCAAATTCGATGGTCTGCTGGGAGCAACGGTCGGTCTGACTTACAAGTTCAAACGCCGCGGATGGGATCGCAGCAAGACGGTTACCCGTTATGACAATGCTGCCATCAATGACATGCGGGCTCAGTTGAACAAACTGACTGAAGAAAACGAGCGTCTGCAAAAGGCCATTGCTGAAGGTAACCAGAAAGCAGCTGAAGTGGCTGTCAGGAAGGTTGCTTCCGGAAGCCTGATTGTCTTCGCCATGGGACAGAGTGAACTGTCAAACGAAGCACGTGTAAACCTGGGTATGCTGGCTGAAGTAATCAAGTCATCCGACTCGAATACGGTATATACCATCACCGGTTATTCAGATGCCGGTACCGGCAGCAAGAAGAGAAACGAACAGCTGAGCAAGGAACGTGCACAGGCTGTATTCGACTGCCTGACCAAAGAGTTCGGCGTTTCGGCTTCACAGCTTCGCATGGACTACAAGGGTGGAGTGGATAACATGTTCTACGATGATCCTCGTCTGAGCCGTGCCGTTATCACCCGTGGAGAATAATTCAGATTTTTAATTAAATTAGGTTCATGGATTCCTGCCGCGGACAGTCTTTACAGACTGTCCGGCGGTATGGAATCCATGTTTGTTTTCAGACAGTACATGACAGACCAACCAAATTGGGAGTTGAAAATCACACTTCCTAATGAAAGTATGCTTTCCGAAGTGACCAGCCTGCTCCAGACAGGACACCGGGTGAAACTGCGGGCCAGGGGAAACAGCATGCTTCCTTTTATCACAGGCGACAGGGACAGCATCATCCTGCAAAAGAAGAAAACGGTTCACAGAGGTGATATCGTATTGGCCCGGATACCGGACAGGGGATATATCCTTCACCGGATCATTGCCATCCGGGATAATGAAATGACCCTGATGGGCGACGGCAACCTCCAGGCTACCGAACAGTGTAACCGGGACCAGATCTGCGGGACCGTCATAGAAATTATCCGCAACGGCCGTTACATCCGCTGTTCCTCTGTAACAGAACAGTGTAAAGCCTGGTTATGGATGCGGCTGCGACCGCTGCGGCGATACTTGCTGGCCATCTGCCGGATAGAAAGGAGGTTGCATGTATAGAGACAGGGATAAGGAAATGCGGCTCAGGGAATGCCTGGGCTGGCTGTGGAAAACTTCCAAAGGATTCCGTCTGCCTGCTGTACTCAACGGACTGACCGGCATCCTGCAGGTGAGTGTGTCACTTTGCTTCGTCTGGGTATGCAAGTATCTGATTGACATTGTCACCCGCCATACGGAAGCCAGTCTGTATACAGGCATCGCCTGTCTGATCGGATGTATCATCGCCCAGTTGCTGCTGTCAGTGATCAGCACACGTCAGGGAAGCCGGATAGAGATCCGCTTCCGGAACCGGCTGCGCCACCAGCTCTTCGGACGTATTCTGGAAAGCCGCTGGATGGGAAGGGAAAAACTGCATTCAGGAGATATGCTCAACCGTCTGGTAGAGGATGTACCGGTCATTACGGCTGCTTTGTGCCGGAACATTCCGGCGCTCTTTGCCACAGGGGTACAACTGGCAGGGGCTTTGTATTTTCTCTACCGGCTGGATCCCCAGTTGACGGGACTGCTGTTGTTCATCACGCCGGTTGCCTTGCTCTTCAGCAAAACGTATGTACGCAGGATGAGACGGCTCTCACGGGAAATCCGTACCACGGACAGTCAGGTACAAAGTCACCTGCAGGAACAGATACAGCATCGAATCCTGATCCGCACACTGGAGTATACGGAACAGGCCGAACAGGCTCTGGCTGGCTTACAGGCTGATCTGCAAAGGAAGGTGATGCGGCGTACGGACTTCTCCATTTTCTCACGGATCATGGTACAGACAGGCTTTGCCGCCGGATATGCAACCGCCTTCTTATGGGGAATATTCGGCCTGTACGACGGTTCGGTCACCTTCGGTATGATGACCGCCTTTCTGCAGCTGGTTGCCCAGGTACAGCGTCCCATGGTGGAACTCAGCCGTCAGATTCCGGCTTTTATCCAGGTATTTACTGCCACCGAACGGCTGGAAGAGCTTTCATCCTTATCGCCGGAAGAACAGGGGGAAGCAGTCCGGTTACAAGGCAGACTGGGCATTTGCCTGAAGGACGTGGACTATTCCTATCCGGGCAGCAGCCGCAAAGTCTTGCAGGGATTCTCACACGACTTCCTGCCGGGAAGTCTTACTGCTGTGGTCGGTGAGACAGGAGCCGGAAAAAGTACGATGCTGCGACTGATGCTGGCTTTGCTGAAACCGGACCGCGGGTCTGTGACACTCTATAACGGGAAAGAAAGGGAAGAGGTGTCTCCCCTCACCCGCTGCAATTTGTCGTATGTGCCCCAGGGAAACACACTGATCAGCGGAACGATCCGGGATAACCTGCTGCTGGGGAAACCGGAGGCAACGGAAGCTGAACTGCAGGCTGCTCTGCATACGGCTGTTGCCGATTTTGTCATGACCTTACCGGAAGGACTGGATACGCTTTGCGGTGAACAGGGGGCAGGACTCAGTGAAGGCCAGGCACAACGGATTGCAATTGCCCGCGGCCTGCTCCGCCCCGGAAGCATCCTCCTGCTGGATGAACCGACTTCTTCCCTAGATGAAAAAACGGAACGGAAGCTGCTGGAACGACTTTCCCGGCAGGTACAGGACAAGACGCTGATCCTGATCACCCACCGGGAAACCATTGCGCAACTCTGCACTTCGGCAGTAAGGCTGCATAATAATTAGCAGACCATCCGACACGAAGCGTTACACCATTGGCGTATATAATCTCGCATTCGGAACCGCTTTTAGATTCTATCTCTTTTGAATCAAGGCTGGTATCTGACGGGGTTTTACTGATTGCTTACATCAGATCAGATGCGAATGTCTCCATTTACAGGCGGTCAATTTCTTCCGGAGACAGTCCGGTGATGTCTGCAATGTCCTGAGTAGGGAATCCCTTTGCTTTCATCCGGATTGCATTTTGCCGGCGCTCTTCCTGCCTTCCTGCTTCCAGGCCTTCCGCTCTTCCTTCTGCTCTTCCTTCTGCTCTTCCTTCCGCTCTGCCTTCTGCTCTGCCTTCTGCTCTGCCTTCCGCACGTTCCGTATTGATATTGTCTCTCAGGATCACAATATTATCCAGATGGCGGTAATAAGCTTTCAGTTCATCCTTGCTCATGCGGTCCAGTTTCAGCCTTTCACGTGCAGCATTCAGTCCGGGAGCCTGTGCCTGATCCGGAATTTCTCCGGTATTGAGATAATAGATCCATTCTTCCAGCGGTGTTTTGGCAACCTGATTGAAATCGTTCACTTTCAGGATATAATATTCCGGATACAACTGGCTGACTGTGTCGACCTTAAACGTCTGGCGCTGGAATGGAGATAATTCCAGTATATCGTTCTGGTGTATTCCCCGGAATTCTGTTTTTCCGTGATACACAATATCCTTTCCATGTCCTAATGAGAAATAGACAATGTTGATACTATACACTTTTCTTACCTTGTCGTAGCCTTCTCCCCGGTTGATATATTCAGTCACCAGTTTTGAAGTACCGAAGAGCATACGCTGAAAGTAAGCATATTCATTGTTGTTCTGGATTTCAATCAGCAGCAGAGTCCCTTTGGAGTCTTCGGCCAGCAGATCCACCCGGTTATATTTGTCAAATTCCTCTTCCTGATTGCTTTCGCTTTCAAGCAGTTTCTGTATTTTGATCCGGTCGCGGAGCAGTGTTGTCAGAAAACCTTCCAGTACGGCAAAGTTAGCCTTGTTTCTCAGCAGGCGTTTCATTGCCCAGTCAAAACGGATGTAATTACTCATAATCTTGTGCATTTAAAGGGATAGTGCAAAGATAAGATTTTTAGATGAAACAGACAACTAATGAGCAGGTTATATCGTTTTCTGCCAGCTTTGCCACCCTATATATAAACTTATAGGGGAAAGTGCGGACAGAAATGTAACTATTTTTGTCCGCACTAACTATAATAGTTTAAAAGAAGCCTGGCAAAGCTGGCAGAAATTCGGGGAAAGGACTCGCTTCGGTGATTGTAAACCGTTGATAGTTATTTACTTGAGGAGGTTTCTGATCAGCGGAAGATGGTGCGGAACAAAATTGGTCCCCATTTACAGGCGGTCCAGTTTCAGCCTTTCACGTGCAGCATTCAGTCCGGAGCCTGTGCCTGATCCGGAATTTCTCCGGTATTGAGATTATACACCATGTAAAGGTTAAACTCATCCAGTGCCTGGAAAAAGGCTGCAATATTCTCCTGCGAAACCTGGGGAGGTACGTCACATCCTGTGGACAATACAAAGTTCCGGCAGGAAGCTGTAGCCTCCAGCAAGGCCAGGGTTTCTTTTCTGACAACCTCCGGAGAGGCCTGTTTCATAATTCCGACGGGATCTATGTTTCCCATGACCAACAGACTGGAAGGGCATTCCTGCAGGGCGCTCACCATATCTATGGCGTTCCCGAAATGCAGTGCGGCCGCCCCGCTCTCTACCATGGCCTGGGTACACTGTCCGGTGTTACCGCAGTTATGAAGGATTACCGCAAAGTCATCGTCCTGCAAGGTTTGTACGATCTGCCGGATAAACACGGTGGAATAGGCCATGCAGTCTTCATTGGAGAGCAGCCCGGCTGCCGGTTCTGCGATGAAGACTCCCGAAGCTCCCAGACGTTTCAGTTCTGCACAATACTTGAGAATAAATGCCGTACATTTATCCAGCAACTGAAGAATCACTTCCGGATCTGTATAAATGGCAACCATGATTTCTGACATGTCATACAAACGTCCGGCCAGTGAGAAAGGGCCGATGCATCCGGCCAGTACGGGACGGTCGGTGATATGTTCTACTGCCAGCCGGACAGCCTTCAGGTATTCGGGTACCCGTCCTGCCTGCAAATCGGGAACCTGCAAGGCTGCCACGGAGTCTGCATCACTGACCAGTCTGCCCACCACACTGGGAACTTCATCTTCCGGAAAGTTTATCTGACATCCGAAGGCTTCAGCTTCCACCGTCAGGTCCATGATGGTGGAAGTGGCAAAAGAGGGATAATGATCGGCCAGGTATTTGATGGCTTCGTAATGTACACGGCCGTCTGTCACGGCTTCAATTACCCGGTGTCCCGTCAGTTCTATTCCGGGATGGGTCATAACAGGAACAGCCACACGCTTGCTGTTCTGAAATATTTCATTGATCCATTGATTCATAACAAGTCCTCCTATTACTCTTTTTTCACCTCTCAGGCACTCAGCTTGTTCAATGTTTCCACCAGATCCTGCGGACCGTCTGAATAATAGTCGACTCCGATCTGTCTGGCAAAATCCGCTGTCACGGGTGCTCCTCCGATAAATGTCTTGACTTCCGGATGTTTTTCCTTGAGCAGCTGATTAATCTTTTCCATGTGAATCATGGTGGTGGTCAGCAAGGCAGACATGCAGACAAAGGCTCCCGGATGCTGTTCCAGGGTTTCTTCAAATTTCTCAGCCTTTACATCCACTCCCAGATCAATCACCTCGTATCCGTTTCCTTCCACCATCATGGCTACCAGGTTCTTGCCGATATCATGCAAGTCTCCTTCCACGGTGCCGATAATGACTGTTCCCTTACGCTGCACGCTTCCGTCCTTAAAGAACTTCTTGAGATGATTCATCGCCGTTCCCATTGCCTTGGCACTCATCAGCACCTGGGGAACAAACACCTGATTGGCCTTGAACTTCACTCCGATACGTTCCATTCCGACAATCAGACCTTTCTGAAGAATATCTGACGGAGAAATTCCTTCATTCAGTGCCTGCAAGGTCAGCTCATCGGCTCCAGGCTGTCCTTTCATGGCAGGGGGATAAGGGGTTTTCTCGTTAATCTTACCCAACTCCACACATTTTGCAATTCGTTCTAACAACTCTTCCATATTTATAGACTTTAATTATTACCAAAATACATAATAAATCACACCCAGAATAGCCAGGATCACTCCGCTCAGGAGCTTGAAGGTCCAGGTGGTGGCAAACAGTCCCGGCTCCAGAATAATTGCTCTTTCATCTGTCTTCTTGCCGGACAACAGCCCAAACACCACGATCAGCAGTACGCAAAGGATAAAGACATAGGCCATCCGGTCAATAAAGGAGATCTCCGGGAAAAACAGCATAAGTACCAGCGAGAAGACAAAGGTTCCTGCAGCCGCAGCCAGGGCTCCTTTCATCTCTGCCCGTTTCCAGAAGAATCCCATGACAAAGATGGCCAGGGCTCCCGGACTGATGAAACCGGTAAACTCCTGTATAAACTGGAAGGCCTGTTCCAGACCGGCCAGTGCAGGGGCGATCAGCACGGCCAGTACCAGACTGAAGAATCCGAAACAGCGGCCGACATTCACCAGACGTTTCTCCGGCACATCCTTTCCCGCAAAATATTCCTTGTAGATATCCATCGTGAAAATCGTCGTAATGCTGTTTACCATCGAGGCCAGCGAACTGACCACGGCTGCCACCAGCGCTGCGAATGCGATTCCTTTCACTCCCGAAGGGATAAAGTTATGCATCAGCCAGGGATAGGCCTGATCGGGCTTCTCCAGAGGGGCATCCAGGGCAAAAGCTACGATTCCGGGGATCACGACGATCAGGGGAAGAATCAGCTTCAGCAGACCGGCAAAGACGAGTCCCATACGGGCTTCCGAAAGACTTTTGCCTGCCAGGGCACGCTGGATGATGTACTGATTGCATCCGAAATAATACAGGGCACTGACCCACAGTCCGCCCAGGATGACCCCGATTCCCGGCAAATATTTATAATCCGGATTGGAGGGATCAAGGATCATGTCAAACTTTTCCGGAACCTGCGCTATCAGTTTCTGCATTCCGGCTATTGCACCGGCATCTTCCGAATAGTGATTCAGGGCTATGTAGGTAGTCAGCAGGCCGCCCCCGATCAGGAAGATCACCTGTACCATGTCGGTCAGTGCCACCGCTTTCAGTCCTCCATAGATGGCATAGGCTCCGGCAAAGACAGCCAGACAGACAATACTGAATCCGACCGGTATGTCGACCACTTTATGAATGGCCAGGGCTCCCAGATAAAGGATGGAGGTCAGATTGACAAAAATAAAAACCAGCAGCCAGAAAAATGCCATGAGAGTCTTGACTGGTTTTCCATAACGGATTTCCAGAAACTGAGGCATCGTATAAATTTTCGTCTTCAGGAAGATAGGCAGAAAAAATACGGCAACCACAATCAGGGAAGCGGCAGCTACAAACTCATAGGAAGCGATTCCCAGTCCGATGGCAAAGCCGGATCCGGACATGCCGATAAACTGCTCTGCCGATATATTGGACGCTATGACGGAAGCTCCGATTGCCCACCAGGGCAATGTATTCCCTGCCAGGAAATATTCCTTCGAGTCTTTTATGCCTCCTTTACGGGTACGGGAACACCAAAGGCCTATTACCACGATCAGGAGTACATAAACGATGAAGATGACACTGTCTAAAACGGAGAATGTATTCATAATCTGCTCTTATCTTACACGCAAAATAATACTGCCACTGATCACGTCTCCCACCTTAAGCGGTTTCCGGTAAGGCGCATAATGGCTGCCTAAAAACATTTCGTCGCCTGCCGTCACAAAGTCTGCCACCAGGAAGCAGGTCTTCTCTCCTTCTTTCCAGGAACGCCAGTGCTGCCGGCCGTCAGAAACAACCGTTACCCGGGACTGTCCTTCCACATCCTGCAATCCTGCATACCAGATGTTTCTACGGGTAGAACGGAAATCGTTGCTTCCCAGCTGGTTGAAGTCCTTGCTCCATGCCCAGGCCGGTTTGATACGGGGATTCTGTACGGCAGGTACTTCCGGATAAAAGCTCTTTGCCGTACCGGACGGACGGCTGATATGATCTGCCGGATAGACGCTCCAGAGTCCCTTTCTGCGCCAGAAGGTTTCTTCAAATCCGGCAGGGGTCTCAAAGACCATTCCCCATTGTCTCGGATTGACAGCCGTACGAACCGTAAACTGATAATCAACCCGGATCGCTCCGTTCGCATTGCATATCATTTCATACTGTCCGTCGAAACCGTCATACGATCCGCTGACTTTCAGACGGACGTCCTGTCCTTCTTCCGAAACTTCCACACCAGTTACTTTCCATCCTTTGCACAAATCATTGAATACCGGAGTCTCGGCATTATGGTTCGGATAGCATCCTCCGCCTGTCAGAGGTAGCGCCATCAGCCACGGACCTCCGGAAAGTATCTGTCTGTTGTCTTTCTCCACGGAAAGGATCATTCCGGTAGAACGGTCTACCAGACAGGTGAAGTTCTTTCCGTATATGCGAATACGGGATTTATCCTGTTTCACCTTCGTACGTTGTCTGGCAGGTGCTTCCACCTGATTCTGCTTCTGCTCACCCACCGGAATCAGGTACTCATCGGCCACAAATCCTCTGGGGTCGACAAATTCCAGGCTCAGCTGATTGGAAGCAGAAGGATCACTGACCTCTACCACCAGTTGTCCACGGCCCTGAGGGGCTACATCAAGTACAGACATTCCGCTTTCCTTTCCGTAAGTCCAACGGATCTTCAGCTCATTCAGGTTCGTATAAGTATAGCGGTTTTCCACATCAATCACCAGTTTCCGGGCGGGTTCCAGGGCTTCGGTATGTAACTTGACCGGACTATAGATCTTTTTCATGTCCCAGTACTCAGGCTTCGGACGGCGCCATCCGTCCACAGGTCCCCAGGCACCGTATCCCACAGCATTTCCGTCCGGCAACTGGAAAATGTCATCAATACCCGACCAGATTGAACCGCCGAGAACACCATCTGTTGCATACATGTTCTCCCACATCGGAGCCAGTGCCAGGGCCCAGTCACTGCGGATACCGGGATCAGTCACCAGTTCACTGCGGTTATAGACGTTCAGATGACAGTATTCTCCGTACGTCATCGGACGGTCACTTTTGGCCGCTTCCTGATATCCTCCCGGTCCGGGATAATGAATGTTGGCTATCGGAGCCGTACTGCCCTGATTGTTGAAACCGCCATAGGCCTGATCATGGAAAGCAAACGGACGGGTTGTATCTGCTTTCTTCATGTATTCGGCAACCTGTGCAAATCCTTTGTTCCAGTAGGATTCGTTGGCCATCGACCAGAAAATGACTGAAGGATGGTTCCGGTAGAAATGTACAGTTTCCATATCAGCCTGCAGAACGTAGTCATAATATTTTTCATCCTTATAATTCAGCTTCTGCCAGTTCTCATTGGCATGATGACCGATCCAGCATACAGGTGCTTCCAGTTCGACAAACAGCCCCAGTTCATCGCAATATTCAATGAACTCTTCTGCCGGAGGATAATGAGAGGTTCGGATGAAGTTACAGTTGGCAGCCCGATACAGTTCTGCATCGGCCTTCCATTCCTCATCGGTCAGCGAACGTCCGTAAAGAGGATGAGCCTCATGACGGCAGACTCCTCTCAACTTGACAGGACGGCCGTTGACCAGCAGACGGTTTCCCCGCACCTCCACTTCACGGAAGCCGAATTTTTTCTCAATCTGTGCTATGGAATTTTCTCCTTCATACAAATCCAGATGAAGCTGGTACAGGTTGGGATGCTCATTGTCCCACAGCAAAGGTGACTTCACGTCCATCTCCAGCCATCCCTTCCAGGTTTCTCCCGGAGCGATTTCCGGCAAGTCCAGGGAACCGGATGCCTCATGCTTGTCCAAAACGGCCTTCAAAGATACTTTCCGGGACGGACGGTCGGAATCATTTCTGACCGCTACATAAAGTTTCAGACGTGCATCCCGATAGTTCTCGTCCAGGTCTGTCTGAATACGCAGATCCGAGAGATGAATGTCAGGAACAGCGAACAGGGTAACCTTACGGGTGATACCTCCCAGCTGATGAGCGGCATATTGGGTAAGGCTTCCCAGCATATCGGCCAGCGATTCACTCCGCACCTGAAGAGACAGGACATTCGTTCCATCCTGCAAGGCATCCGTAATGTTTACTTCATACGGTGTCATTCCTCCCAGATGGGAACCTACCTGACGGTGGTTGACAAACACCTTATATTCACTATGAACTCCGTCAAAACGAAGGATGACCTGCTTGCCTTTCCAGTCCTGCGGCACTTCAAAGTTTTTCTGATAACGGGCAAATGCGGCAGAATCCACCTTAAAGCCCTGCATGCACCATTCTCCCGGTACCATAATGCGATGCCAGTCTTCTCCTTCCGTCTGTTCTGAGAACAGCCACTCCCCATTGAGGGAAAGCTGATTCCGGTAGACATCCTTCACGGAAGCCGGTACCGGGACATAGGTCGGCAACACCTGTTCCGCATCCACCTGAGTGTCTACGACATAAGCCTGAACCGACTTCAATGCCTCGCGTGACTCTTCAGACACGGCAGCCAGCTGTCCCGGATCGGAAGATAAAATCCGGATCTCGGAAATAATGGCATTAGGTCCCTTGACGGGATTCACCACCATCACGAACTGACCGTAGGCAAACGAGTGACGGGGCAAATCGATTGTTTTCTTTACTACCTCTCCCGCCGGAAGATGGATAGACTCACAGACTGGATTTCCATCGGCGACAATTTCTATGATCCGTTCACTGTCGGCCAGAAAAGTCACTTCCATCCGATAGTCGGCATGAATATCCATCTTATCGAATGCATAGATCACCTTCCCGCCGAAATTGCAGGAACGCTGGGCCGTGCTGCCCGACAGTTCAGCCGGCATTTCATAATTTTCCCCCAAAACCAGATGAGGCTGTTTTCCTTTCTCGCCACAGTCGTCATAAGCCACTTCCACCCATTTCTTGTCTTGCGACCAGGAAGTCAGGGTCAGACTTAACAGACCTCCCAACAACAGTATCTTTTTCAATCTCATACACAGAATGCTTTTTCAGTATAACCAATCTTTTTTACGGCAGTTTCCCGCTCTTGTCTGAATCTGTCTTTGCATTAACCGATGGTTCCTACAGTTTTCAGCAAATGGAAGAAATTCTCCATCGGAGTATCCAGCTGCACATGGTGAGTCGGAGCACAAATCCATCCTCCTCCCTTTCCTACAGAGTTTTTCAGCCATGCATATTCCTTTTCTATCTGTTCAGGAGTTCCCATGGGCAAGGTTGACTGAACCGCCACTCCCCCGAAGAAGCAAAGCTGATCTCCATATTTTTCCTGCAGGATCTCCGGATTCATACATTCCGTCTGGATAGGATTCAATACATCCAGACCGATTTCGATCAGATCGGGGATAATGTCGTAATTACAGCCGTCCGTATGATAAGCCACCTTGATATCCGGCTTAATTTCTTTCACCGTGCGAATGATATCGGCCATTCTGCCCTTGAAGAACTCGCGCCACAGTTCCGGATCAATCATCAGTGAATCCTGTGCTCCCATGTCATCACCCAGCCAGATCATGTCAACGCCTATCTGTGCCATCTTCTTAGCCACTTCCTTATGGAAGCCTCCGGTCTCATCCAGCAGGTGATTGGTCAGATCCGGATTGATATAAAAATCGGTCATCAGTGTATCAAGTCCTCTCAAAGCCCATGCAGACTCAAAGATGGTACAGTGAATACGCCCGATAATATAATATTCATCGCCATATTCCTTCACCAGACGCTCCACATTCTTATAAAGCTCCGGCCGGTGAGGATCGGGTGCCTTATAAGCCATTGCCAGTTCATCATTATCCCGCAGAGGATTCCGGGCAATGTTCGTATAATGTCCGATGCCAAACGGAGTTTCATAAGGATCAATCTTCCATTCGACCCCCCATTCGTCCGTGTAAGGCTCCTGCTTCAAGTAATAGTTGGTAGACCATCCGACACTGGCCTGAAGCAAATCCTGTCCTGTCAGCTTCTCCAGCTCATATCCGTACCAGTCTCTGTGGTGTGGTTCCGAAAACTGTCTGGGAAGATGAAAGACTTCGCGTAAACGATCTGCAAATTCCGGAGTAAATGTGGCCTGAAAAGGAGGCCTGTCCGTTTCTTCATGATTTAAAGCTCTGATAACCCGTTCTCTATGTTTCATAATCGTATTAGTTTTTTACTGCTGACAAATTTACACGTTGCTTTTTAAATCGTTTTATAGTATATTTGCATGGTTGTGTGATTTATTTGCCTGAACAAAAAGATGAAAACAAACTCCTTACATCAGATGGAAGCTACCTTCGAAAAAGTAGAGAAGAGAAAAGGAACTTCATTTTCTGTGGTTTCGTACACGAATCCCTACTTTGCCGCACCTTTACATATCCATCCGGAATATGAACTGATTCTGATAGAGGAAGGCAAAGGACTCAGCTTCGTAGGCGATTCCATCCAGGAGCTTTCTCCGGGCGACTTCATGCTGATCGGAAAGAATCTCCCCCATCTGTGGCTCAGCGCAGACGAATACTACCAGAACTCCGGACTGGTTTCACGGTCTGTCTATACCCAGTTTGATGACCGGATCTTTCCCGCCAGCTTACACGACATTCCCGAACTGGAGAATATTTATTCCCTCCTGAAGAAATCTCAGAAAGGGGTCTTCTTTACCGGAGGCAGCATTGAGGCTTTAAAAGAACTGTTCCGCTCCCTGGTTGCCAAAGAAGGATTTGAAAAGATCGAAGGACTTTATACTTTACTCTACAGGCTAAGTTCCGAATGCAATCATGCAACCCTGACAACAGAGAACTATATCAACAGTGATTCGACAGAAGATCCGATTATCAACAAGGTGCATCTGTTTATCAACAAGAACTACCAGAACAATATCGCCCTGGAAGACATTGCGTGTAATGTCGGTATGAATCCAAGTGCACTTTGCAGATACTATAAAAAACATACCGGGAAAAGAATGTTTGAATACCTCACGGAACTGAGAATCTCATACGCAACCAAACTGCTGATTAACAAAAACATCAATATCAGCCAGGTGGCATACGACTGCGGCTACAACAGTCTCTCCCATTTCAATCATCAGTTCAAGCAGGTAACCGGCTATACCCCCAGTGAATACGCTCAAAAACTGTAATGCCCGTTGCAGCTGAATCGTGCGGTCGTTACTTTTGCATTGACCGGTCGTTGCGGTCCAATCGTGCAGTCGTTTGAGGCCAAACGTGCGGTCGTTGCTTTTGCATTGACCAGTCAATGCGAGGACATCGTGCAGTCGATTGACTATGCCTTGTTCCATAAAAAAGAGGGATTACAGCCACGGCTTCACAGCCGGTTCTCTGCAATCCCTCTCAAGACAAACTTTATTATTTATCCAGAAAAGCCTGTTAATTCAGAATCACACCTGCATCGCTGGTCGGATTCTGTGTCAGCGTACATCCGCTCGGATATGCATTGATCGCACTTTGCGGAATGTAATAAGTTACACGATAATCCGTAGCCGGAACATCTTCCATTGCATTGTGCGGGCCCGGATAATGACGGGTCAACGGTTCACCGTTACGGAATACGTCATAGCTTCGCTCTGCCTGATAAGCCAATTCAAGCTGACGTTCCTTGTCGATAAGTTCAGGAGCATTATTAGCATCCAGAGAAGCATATCCGGCACCCGGAATAGAGCGTTCACGAATGGTATTCAGGTCAGTCAGGGCAGCACCGTAATTACCCAGCTTGGCATATGCTTCAGCACGGTTCAGGTAAATCTCACCCAATCGGGAAATAATCGGTGAATGCAGGTGAGATTCTTCACCTTCGTAAGAACACTTCGTAATGTAGAACATCGGATATACACGGTTCAATGACATCTGATAATCAATGACACCAGTATAGGTCTGTCCGTCGGAATACTGGATGGAATAGATCTGTTGGGAAGCATCCACCGGAGTCATCGCATAAGTCTTGTCCACACCGTCAATGGTTTCTGTACAAGTATAATTGCCTCCGTTCTGGTTCAGCTTAGCCTGCACGTAGTTGAAGTTGATCACATTGCCACTGGTATCATATACATTCTTGATGAAACGGAACACATTCGTATAATTTCCGTTATCATCCTGTACATACTGCGGAGCAATGAAGTTGGCACGTGCATCTACAATCTTTTTGCTGTCCGGACGCCAGTCGTTACGTCCTGTCTCATTCAGCAGGTCGAGATACTTGGCACTGGCATACATTTCGCCCCAACCCATACCTCCGACAACACCATACATACCGCCGATACCGTAATAATGGTCATATCCGGAGAACTCGGAAGCCACACGCTTCACTACGAAAATGGATTCCTTATTATTTTCAGGAACAATCGTATTATAAGTCATGAATTCATCGTGTCCCAGCAGTTCATACTGACCGGATTCAATCACCTTAGTGGCATAATCAACGGCCAGCTGGGCATATTCCGCATTCGGATTGCTGTAAGTTCCACTCATATACAGGTAAACTCTGGAAAGCATGGCCTGTGCAGCTTCCTTGGATGCGTATGCCGGTCCCTTGTTTTCTGTAATCATGGCTTCTGCCTTCTTCAGGTCACTAATGGCCTGTTCGTAGACTTCCTTCACAGTCGAACGGTCGGGCAACTGAAGATTGTCCATATCATCCGGAGTACCATTGACGATAGGTACACCCAGATTCTTGTCAGGAGCCTGATAATACGGACGGCCGAACGCACGGCACAGGTAGAAGTACATCATACCACGGATGTAATAACATTCACCCAGCTTGCTGTCAATTTCCGGATCCTGTCCTTCTTCAATCATCTTGATGATATTTGAAGCCTGGGCAATGGCCTTATAGCCATAATCCCAGAAGTTCTGAAGACGGTAGTTGTTCGGAGTACGGGAGAAGGTGATGAATTCATAGAATGCATCGGTAGATGCACCACGGATCATCATATTATCACCTGCATATTCACCGAGACGGTGCATCGGATCCGACCAGTCTTTCAACTGGGCATAAGCACCATCCACCAGACCGTCAAGGGAAGCCAGAGGATCATTCGTAATCTGTTCTGCAGCCATGCTGCCTTTGGGCAGGCGTTCAATGTCACATGATGTCAATGTTCCGCACAGACAGGCGGTCACCAACAAAGAGGTTGATATAATCTTTTTCATACGAATCAGCTAATTAAAAGGTTAAGTTAATACCAAACATGTACTTGCGGGTAGAGGGATAAACACTCGGACCGGTAGAACCGATGACAGAACCTCCACTGGCCGGAATTTCAGGATCCACACCGGAATATCCGGTTACGCAGAACAGGTTTTCACCGGTAAAGAAGATACGCATGTTCTGAATGTAGTATTTCGGCAACTGCAGGTTGTAACCGATCGTCAGTGAACGCAGCTTCAGGTAATCACCATCTTCCAGGTAACGGGTAGAAGCTTTGTTGGAGTTGGATGAGTTATTGTAGGAAGCAACAGGATGCGTAGCAATGTCACCCGGCTTTTCCCAACGGGTCCATCCGTCCATCAGCTTCATCTGGTTACGGTCTGTATAGGCACCATCAGAATCGTATTCCTGACGGGAATAGTTATAGATCTTGCCACCGATGGAGTAACCGAATACGGCTGTCAGATCAATGTTTTTCCATGCAAGAGTTGTATTGAATCCACCAAACAGTTTCGGAGTGGAAGCATCACAGATCACCTGATCTGCTTCTGCATACTTTTCAGTAATTTCACGTCCGGTAATATTACCGTTTTCATCTTTGGTATGCTTGTACCATTGCGGAGCTCCCGTTTCAGGATTGACACCTGCCCATTCTACCATGTAGAAGCTGTCGCTGTCATAGTCTTTTTTCAGAATCTTGTCGGCTTCACCGGCGATACCGATGCCACCGCCACGGATAATTTCCGTATTGTTTCCATACAGTTCCTTGATACGGTTTCTGTTATGACCCAGATTCATTTCTACACTCCAGTTCCAGTCTCTGGTACGGATGATATCGCCACCGACAGTCAGTTCAATACCCTGGTTTTCCATTTCACCCACATTCTTCCAGCGGGAAGTTACACCGGTAAGACCGGATACAGGTACTGCAAACAGAATGTTGGAAGTGTACTTGTAGTAATAATCAAATGAGAAGCGGAAACGTTCCTGGAACATGGATGCATCCAGACCGACGCCTGTTGTATAAGTCTTTTCCCAGGTAAGTTCCTTGTTACCGATCTGACTGATCAAAGCAGCGGAAGTTCCGTTATACTTAGCAGAGATAGAATAAAGGTCATACTGCGGATAAAGTGAACTCGGACGGTTACCTACCGTACCATAGGAAGCACGCAGCTTCAGGTTGTTCACCCAGTCAGCCTTGAACCATTTTTCACGGTTGATATTCCATCCGGCACTGACAGAGAAGAAATTACCATATTTATTTTCATCACCGAAATTGGAAGCACCATCCCGACGGAAAGAAACTTCACCCAGATAACGGTTGTCATAAGAATAAATTGCCTTGAAGAGATAAGACTGCATAGCCCATTCGCTCAGGCTTCCGCCTACATCTTCAGGAATCGCTGTAACATCAAGTACCTCAAATCCGGGTACAAAACCGGTACCGGTAGCTGAGATAGCCTTGCCCTGATAGTCATTGAATTCATACGCCAGCAAGGCATTCAATGAATGTTTGCCCCACATTTTGTTGAAACGCAGAATCTGGTTGGTATAACGACGTACTGTATTACTCTGATATTCTGACAAACGTCCGTTTACACCGGAAGCTCCCTCACATCGGGGATCAGAATAAGAATTATAGTAATAACCGGTCCAGCGGAAATTATTGATGGAGTTAAAAGTCAGCCAGTCCGTAATCCGGATATCAAAATCAAAGTTTCCACTGAACTCATAGGTCTTGTAGTCTGTATGGTTACCATAGCTCAGGTCGTTCAAGTAGTTGGTTGACTGGCTGTTCACCCATCCGCTGTAACGGTCGGGAACCAGATTGCCGTTTTCATCATACGGACTGTCCCACGGGAACATAGAGTACATGGCTGTTACAGAATACTGGGCATCATGCGTATTACGCATTGCACCGGCAACAGACGGTTTGATGGTCAACCAGGAGAAAGGTTTGTAATTGGTACGATAACGGAAGTTGTAACGCTGCAGATCATATCCTTTCACTGCACCTTCTTCGTCATAGTAACCCATAGAGAAATAAGAATTGATTTTTTCACCGCCTCCGGAAAGAGAGACATTATATTCCTGAGTCACGCCGCTTTGAGTCGCCAGATCCCACCAGTCAAAATTGGCATTGCGCAAGTCTTCATTCCAGCGTGGAAAATTGATCTGGTCAGCATTGCTGAATGACTTATAGTAATCATACAATTCAGCACCGTCCATCATTTCCAGATTTCCATTATTCAATCTGCTGACACCGGCCTTAGCTGATACATTGACTGTCATCTTACCGCTCTTTCCGCTCTTGGTAGTTACCAGGATAACACCGTTGGCTCCCTGAGAACCATAAATAGCAGTAGAAGCTGCATCTTTCAGGATGGTCATGGTTTCGATATCGGCAGGATTCAACTGTCCGGCTCCATCACCGACAATTACACCGTCGATTACCCACAACGGAGATGAACTACCGTTGATAGATGCCTTACCACGAACCATCACGGCACCGCTTGAACCCGGCTGACCGGAACCCGGAGCAACGAAAACTCCGGAAACTTTACCGTTCAACATGTTTTCCACATTGGCCGTAGTAACATCCTTCAGTTTATTTTCCTTGACTGTCTGTAAAGAACCGGTCAGACTTTCACGACGCTGAGTACCGTAACCGACAACAACAACTTCATCCAGCGTTTCGGTGTCTTCCTTCAGGTTTACCTTCATGTTGGGTTCAGCCTTCACTTCAATGGTCTTATAGCCGACAAATGAAATCTGCAGGACAGCACCTGTCGGTACATTCAGTTCATACACGCCATCCAGGTTTGTAATCACACCATTGGTCGTTCCTTTCACAATGACATTGGCACCAATCACAGGTTCACCAGTCGATGCGTCCAGAACCAAACCTTTTACCTTCATCGTCTGCTGGGTAATCTCATTGGGAGAGGCGGCTTCAACAGAAGTCGGAAGTGCAGCCATTGGCAAGGATGTACAACAGAATGCACCCGTCAAAATTGCCAGTCTGCCTCGGTAATTTACATTTCTTAGTTTCATAATATTAAAATTATATTAATAACAATAACTTGTGGTTTTCTAAATAAAGGTTGCTACAAAACTATAGAAAAAATTCAAATAAACAATAGAAAATATTAAATTTTATAATAACAACTTTCTTCTTTAGCCTGATCTGCTGAAAAAGGAAATCCTCCGCCCCAGCCTTTACAACGGAAAGCCGGAACAGAGGATTCATTCAAAGTCTGATCAATCAGACTTGCCAAACAAATATTACCTCAGAAAATCTACCTGAGAAAAGGTTTCATAAACGTATTTTGATCAGTCCGGAAACCGGAGTTACCTCCAGTTCCTTGCAATAATCACCCCAGGCTATTTCAGGGTAGTCCCAGCGATTATTGACATAAAGGATCAGCTGGTCATCCGACATCTTGTTCATTCTGCATCCCAGACTGCCTTCACGCGACAGAACGGTCAGCAAATGATTATCCGCAGTTTTCAGCTGATACTCATAAATGTTCTCTTTCATTCCCTTTGCCTTATTCGTCAACGGACGCTGACAGATGGCTCCCTTGTCTGAGAAATAGTAATAATTATAGGTGTCCATATTCCAGGGTTGTTGCGGATCTTCCTCATATTCCACTTTTTTCTTATTATATAAAGGAGTCTGTCCTGCATTTCCGGCAAAATTATCTTCCGGGTAATAAGACCAGTATCCGTCACGTTTCCATTCCAGCTCTGCAAAATTATCCGTCAGATAGAACTTCAATCCGGCCTCTCTCAGCCAGCCGTTCGGTTCTCCCTGAGTCTGATAGTTGAATGTCACTGTTCCGTCAGCCTCCACTGTCATCTGAAGTTCCAGATCAACACCCAAATAGTTTCCGGAAAGGAAGACATGGCATTCCGAGCCTTTCAGCACGTAACGAAAATCCTTCTTCTTCCAGTCCTTGTCGGCAACAATGTAGTTTTGGGCTTTGTCACGGACCTCTGCTCCGGTCAGGTGGTTCACATTCAAATCCAGGTTCAGGAACGGACCTTTCCGGATGACAATTTCTCCATGTGAAGTTACATTTTCCATCAGTCCGGTAGACTTGTTAAAAGGAATTTCAAAACCTTTTCCTTTTAATTTCAGATATCCGTCCGTATCCTCAACCATCAGCTTCAAATTGCCGGAAGCATTCAGATATTCCGGCCGGACCGGATTTCCTATGGCTATTTCTTCCGCATCAATCAGTCGTCCTTCTGCATCAAAGAATTCGAGCAGGAAGCTGTTTCCATTTTCCCAGGCCTGAGCCGGCACGCTCAACACACCTTTGTCATGCGGATTCAGATCAGGAAGAGTTACGTCAAAAGTCTGTCCCTTGTAAGTGGCCTTAGCCGTAAGCTCATTGAGATTCGTATGGTCAAAACGGTTAAAGACCGGCAGCAGTATCGGAGTATTTCTGGTAACATCTCCCACCTGAGTCTTCAGCACACGGACAGGAGAATATGCCTTCTTGGTTCCCCAGAACTCGGGCTTTTCTCTCCGCCATACATCTACGATTCCCCATTCACCGTAACCGACACAGTTGCCGTTAAAGTCTTTCGGCTTCTTGGTATAGGCAAACTCAATCCAGTAAGAGGTTCCTTTCTTCGGAACAGGCAGCATAAATGTTTCATCGGAATAACACCAGATAGCTCCTCCCAGGCCACCCGGCGCCTTAAACAGATTGCTCCACATTTTATCCAGAGAGATTGCCCAGAATCCCCGGATATTGGGATCATCCTGCAAGGTCGTATACGTGTAGCAAGGAACATGCGCCCATTCATCAAACAGAGCCGGTTTTCCTTCTCCCTGGAAACCACGGGTAGAAACATTAAACTGGGACAATGTACCGTCGCAGCCGGGATAGTGCATGCTTAACAGGTCGAATGCTGTTTTTCCTTTTTCCACCAGTCCCGGGTAACTGAATATCACCGGACGGGTCTTGTCTTCATTCTTCAGCCAGTCATACGACAGCTGGAAGTTCTTTCCATAAACGGATTCGTTACCGATCGACCAGAAAAGCACGGAAGCATGCGAACGGGAAGTAGCGACCATCTCTTCCAGCTGACCCAGATACTGGGCAGTAGCTTCCGGATCATCCTGACTCTTTCCGGGAGCATAATTCTTCTGACGGTAAGTATCCACAAAACAAACCGCCGTTTCACATTCTACATAAATACCTTCCCGGTCACAATATTTCAGGAAACTTTCTGTGGGAGGATAATGAGAAGTCCGGACAAAATTCATATTGGCACGCTTGAACAGCGCTGCATCCAGACTGTCCAGTTCCGGAGTAGAAGTACGCCCCAACGTAGGATGAATGTCATGACGGCAGGCTCCACGCAGCTTCACCTGCTTGCCATTGACCAGCATGCGGTCACCTTTCACTTCAATCTTCCGGAAACCGATTTCACGTTCAAACGAATATCCGCCGTCAGCCGACTGGACATTCACCTGCAAGACATAAAGGTTCGGATGTTCAGCATCCCACAACTCCGGACGGCTGATTCTGAAACGATGTTCATTGTCTCCCTGCTGACAGGCCAGAACACCGGACTCCAGGCAAACCCGGCCGCTTTTCTTCTCCTTTAAGGTAAATGAAACCTTGGCAGAAGCAGACATGGAATAAACAATGCGCAGATCAGCATCCTGATAAGCATCATCCAGCAAGGTCTCAACAAAAAAATCCCGCATGTTGCTTTCCGGAAGTGCATAGAGGGAAACACCTCTCAAGATTCCTCCGATAGGATGATGGGCATATCCTGAAGCATAAGATATGTCATTCAGCCGGTCGGTTACTTCCAGACGGATTTCGTTTTTCTTTCCGATGCGGATCAAAGAGGTGATATCCGTTTCCCAGCGGGTAAATCCTCCGGCATGTTCGGCAGCCTGCTTGCCGTTGACCCACAGACGTGCATACGAATAAACTCCGTCAAAGCGTAAAATCACCTGCTTGCCCCGATAGTCAGCCGGCACAAGAACCGTCTTCTTATACAAAACCGGTTTATCATGCTCAATGCCATATCCCTGCATGGCCAGTTCCCCCGGAACCGTCACACGTTCCCATTTCTCTCCCGGAGCATACTGAAACTGCCACTCTCCGTTCAGGGAAATCACCTCGTCACGGACTCCCTCAACGACATCCGGCAGGGTACGCTGCACATTCTCCGCTTCCAGCATGCCTGCAAACCCCAGCAACAGCATGCTCAAAATTAAATGTTTCTTCATTTTCATATCCTGTTATCTTTAAAATTATTCATAAGGAAAAAACAAATGCTCACAATAGAGGTCCTGAAATTCCGCTGCTGTTTCAAGCGGACAATAGACCAGACGCTGCAAAAGATCTTTCCAGCCGGCAGTGTCCTGTCCGGCCAAAGAAAGTTTGCATCCCCAAAGGGCTGCATTGGGCAAGACCTGAAACCGGTCAGACGGAACCTGAGACAAAAGCCCCAGACGTTTGATTTTATCTACATTCAGGTGGTTGCCCAGTCCTCCTGTCACATACACACGGGTCAGATCTTCCATCCGGATTCCACTGTATTTCAGCAAGAAGGAAATGCCTGTTGCGATGGCAGCCTTGGCCAGTTGGAACTCACGGATATCGGCCAAAGTCAGGAACACTCCGTCCGCCAGCTGAAAACCTCCTGCCTTTTCATCGGTTGTCATCCCTGTAAAATCAATGAAACCCTGCTGCAACAAACAATCAACGGCCTCAACCAGTCCGCTTCCACACAAGCCTTTGGGGGTTTCTCCTCCGATGGTAGTCACCACAAACTTTCCATCTTCAAACTCCACTCCGCTTATGGCCCCGTCGGAAGCCCGCATCCCACACGAGATATTAATACCTTCAAAAGCCGGCCCTGCAGCAGTAGAAGTACACCACAGTTTTTGCCGGTTGCCTGCAACCATCTCTCCATTGGTTCCCAGATCGATCAGCAGGACATATTCATCAGAGTCAGCCATACCGCAGGCTTTGATTCCCGCCAGAATATCGCTTCCGATAAAATGACTGATGTTGGGAAGAAACTCGACGGAACAACGATCCGGCAGATCCCATCCTAATTCAGAAGGCAAGTACCTGTATCCGTCATTCAGCGGTGACTGAAAAGGTGCTGCGGACAAGGGACGGACATCATAGCCTGCGAATAAATGGTGCATAACCGTATTGCCAACCAGCCGGATCCGGGATGGAATACAACCGGGACATTCACGGAGCATCTGAGCAATCTGTTTTCCGATCTCTTCACGCAACAAATCACGCAGAAGAGCGGCCTGATGCTTATCCGACACCGCAAAGGCAATACGGGATATGATATCTGCTCCGTAGGTTGTCTGAGGATTGATTCCGCTGCAGGTTGCAAGTACCTTTCCCGTATGCAACGCCACCAGCTGGGAAACGACCGTTGTGGATCCGACATCCACAGCAACGGCATATTCCTCTTTCCCGCCGTTTCCTGTAATCTCAGACTCATCCGTCTGTATGTCCATCGCCCCCTCAGGTATTTCGATGGTCAGGTCCTCCGTCAGCACCGTCAGACAGGCCAGACACCATTCCGAGGACAAATGTTTCCGTTCGAGGAATGCCCTGTGAACTTCCGTTTTCTCTACCTGTCCGGAAAGAATCCGTACCTTACAGTTACCGCACAGTCCTTTTCCCCCACAGGGAAATTCCAGATGACAGTTTTTCAGCACTTCATAAAGAGATGTTCCTCTGTCGGCAGAAAGAGTTACTCCCAAAGGTTCAATATGTAATAGACACTGCTTCATTTTTACCACTTTAAAGAACGATAAGCGCAATTAGGCAACCTGCAGTCTCCACAACCGCTTTCTTTATAAATCACCTGATCACCTATGCCGACAACTCCACTCATGGATTTTACAGGACGCATCAGCATGGAAGAGGACAAGGTAATTCCCCACTGGTCAGCACCGGACAAAGGCAACAGTTTTTCCTGCTCTTTCAAGTCCCAGCCACAATATCCGGGCCCCCAGTGAGAGGTGATCTTCAGATGATCTTTCGCCACTTCTTCCCGAAGTTCCTGTTTCAGCAGGCGCATCAGCTGCTCCAGGGCCCAGTTTGAAAGCTTATCCAGCCAGTAAGCCGTGATAAAATCAAACTCCTTATTATATTGTTCGATCAATCGGGAAATATCTTCACCTAACGTAATTGATACGACCGCCAGTGACGACGCCCCCCTCAAAGCATGAGCTATTTTGTGTCCTGTATGAAAAGGTATACCTTCCAGTACAAATCCGTCTGCATCCAGATGAATGGTTTCATAGATTCTGTAGCCTCCTGCCGGATGGATAGTGCGATTGAATGCTTCAACGACTCCTTCCAACTGATCGGCCAATGAATCACTCAATTCCAGCAAGGCGCCTGCTTCATCTGTCGTAATATGTAAGTTATACACCATAGCACACAAGGTTAATAATACAATAGCAAAGATAGAGGTTTAAAAATAAACTGCTTGTCACAAAATTTGCACATTCTAGCAATATATTTGCAAAGAGAACAAAGCAAGCAAACGAAACAGAATTCTCAAAAGCTACTTCGCCTCAAATAGTTACAAATAAAACAATTTCATTTTGAATGATTAGTAAGAAATAAAAGAACAAATATTTGGTTCACATGTCCTTTTAAACTACCTTTGCAGCCGAATTTTAAAGAGATTTACATGTCAACAAAGAAATTTTTGCTGATCGGTGCAGCGACACTGATCGTTTCAAATCCAACTTTTGCAGGAGACTATTTGACCAATACGAACCAGAATGCAGCTTTTCTCCGTATGGTGGCACGAGGAGCTTCCATCGATGTAGACGGAGTATACAGCAATCCCGCCGGACTGGCTTTTCTGCCTAAAGACGGATTCCACCTGTCACTGACAGGACAGAGTGCCTATCAGACCCGTGAAATTCATGCAAGTACTCCACTTTGGACTCAAGATGGAAATATCACCGAGAAATATTATAAAGGAACAGCTTCAGCTCCGCTTATCCCCAGTTTCCACGGTGCTTACAAACGTGACAATTGGGTAATCTCTGCCGGATTTGCTATCACGGGCGGAGGAGGAAAAGCATCCTTCGACAACGGACTTCCCATGTTTGATGCCATGGCTGCAGGCCTGATTGCCCAGCAGTCACAAGGACTGGTCACTCCTTCCATGTATGACATCAATACGGCTATGGACGGAAAGCAATACATCTATGGTGTACAACTGGGATTGAGCTACAAAATCAATGACTGGCTGAGCGTGTTTGCCGGAGGACGCATGAACTATGTGAAAAGTGGCTACGAAGGTTACCTCATCGCAAAAATGAAAGAAAGTTATGGTGGAAAGACACTTGCTGATCTACAGCTGAAATGCGACCAGAGCGGATGGGGACTCACTCCGATCATCGGCATCGATGCAAAATTGGGACGATGGAACCTGGCTGCCAAATATGAATTTAAGACCAACCTGAACATAGAAAACAAGACCGACAAACTGCTGGTGCCGGATGGTGTACCGGAATCCGTACTTAAGCCCTATGCAGACGGTGAACAGACTCCGAGTGACATTCCGGCTTACCTCAGTGTAGCTGCCGGTTATGAAATCCTGCCTAACCTGAGAGCTTCGGTAGAATATCATTTCTTCGATGACAAACGTGCAGGTATGCTCAACGACCGCCAGAAAACCCTGACACACGGAACCCATGAATACCTGGCCGGTATCGAATGGGATATCGTCAAAATGCTGACTGTCAGCGGAGGATTCCAGAAGACCAGTTACGGACTGAGTGATGATTTCCAGACAGACACCAGCTTCTATTGCAGTTCTTACTCACTGGGATTCGGTGCCAGAGCCAGACTCAGCGAAGCATGGAGCATTGATATTGCTTATTTTTGGACAAATTATGAAGATTACGAAAAAAGCTCAGACAACTATAACGGTACAGGAATGCCGGGAACGGATGTATACAGCCGCACCAACAAGGTATTCGGACTGAGCCTCAACTATCAATTCTAAATACAGAACAACACGCGAACCGTCTGTCTGCAATTCTGCAACAGACGGCTTTTTTTGTCCTGCTGTTCCAATATTCAGATAAAATAACACATCTGGCGAAAATAATTTCATCAAAATCACACCTGTCACATTTTTTTCTTAACTTTGCGCTGCATCTAAGAAAATAAGATTCAAACAACTTTTTAAAATAAGGAATTATGATGACTATTGACAAATTCAACTTTGCCGGCAAAAAGGCAATCGTTCGCGTTGACTTCAACGTACCTTTGAACGAAGAAGGTAAAATTACTGATGACACCCGTATCCGTGGTGCCCTGCCTACCCTGAAAAAAATCTTGGCTGACGGTGGTGCACTGATCATCATGTCACACATGGGTAAACCCAAAGGCAAAGTAAACGCTAAATATTCTCTGAGCCAGATCGTTGACGCTGTTGCTGCAGCTCTGGGTACTCCGGTTCAGTTTGCTCCGGACTGCGCTAAAGCACAGGAAGCTGCTGCTGCATTGAAACCGGGTGAAGTTCTGTTGCTGGAAAACCTGCGTTTCTATCCGGAAGAAGAAGGTAAGCCTGTAGGTATCGAAAAAGAAGATCCTGCTTACGAAGATGCAAAGAAAGCTATGAAGGCTTCTCAGAAAGAATTTGCCAAGACTCTGGCTTCTTACGCTGACTGCTATGTAATGGATGCTTTCGGTACTGCTCACCGTAAACACGCTTCTACTGCTGTTATCGCTGACTACTTCGATGCAGACCACAAGATGCTGGGTTACCTGATGGAAAAAGAAG
>OGIG01000458.1_pt1 | contig 38893 bp, 50 predicted proteins | sample 1571601 | NCBI WGS metagenome assembly OGIG01 (sample SAMEA2581953, study PRJEB24529) | metagenome | biome: Human gut stool | place: China | collected 2011 | reverse complement strand
TATCAGTAGATTTTGAAGAAAAACTATATTCAGTTGGAAAAATTCCAGGAAGCTTTATGAAAAGAGAAGGTAAACCAAGTGATAAAGCAATATTAACATCAAGAGCAATAGATAGACCATTAAGACCATTATTCCCAAAAGATTTTAGAAATGATGTATGTGTTGTAGGAACTGTACTTTGTGTTGAACAAGACAATTCACCAGAAGTAGCTGCAATGATAGGTGCAGCAGCAGCACTTGCAATTTCTGATATTCCATTTGGAGGACCCACAGCAGCAGTAAATGTTGGGTTAGTTGATGGACAAATTGTTATAAATCCAACAGAAGCACAAAGGGAGGTTTCAGACTTAACATTAACAGTTGCAGCAACAGAAGAAAAAATAACAATGATAGAAGCTGGAGCAAATGAAGTACCAAATGATGTTATGTTAGAAGCAATAAAAACAGCACATGAAGAAATTAAAAAAATATGTAAATTTATATCAAGTATACAAGCTGAAATTGGAAAACCAAAATTTGAATATAAATCATTTGAAGTAGACCATGATGTATATAACTTTGTAAATGACAATTTCAAAGAAGAAATGAAAGAAAAGGTTCAAGAAGCTGACAAAACAATAAGAGACAAAAATATAGATGAATTAACAGAAAAAATTACAAACGAATATGCATTAAAATTTGGAGAAGAAGAAAAAGATGCTCATAAACAAGACATAGGAGAAGCAATATACAAAGTAGAAAAACAATGTGTTAGAGAATTAATATTTAATGAACATAAAAGGGTAGATGGAAGAGCTTTAGACGAAATAAGACCATTATCATGTGAAGTTGGATTATTACCACGTACACATGGAAGTGCTTTATTTACAAGAGGACAAACACAAGTATTATCAATTGCAACTTTAGGAATGGTATCTGAAGAACAAAAATTAGATGGAATAGACATGGAAGAATCAAAAAGATATATACATCACTATAACTTCCCAAGCTATAGTGTAGGGGAAGCTAGACCATCAAGGGGACCAGGAAGAAGAGAAATAGGACATGGAGCACTTGCTGAAAAAGCATTAGTTCCAGTAATACCATCAAAGGAAGAATTCCCATATGCAATAAGAGTTGTATCTGAAGTATTATCTTCAAATGGATCAACATCACAAGCAAGTATATGTGGAAGTACACTTGCATTAATGGATGCAGGAGTTCCAATAAAAAGACCAGTAGCTGGAATATCTACAGGATTAATTACAAACCCAAATGATGACAATGATTATATAATGTTATTAGACATACAAGGGTTAGAAGATTTCTTTGGAGATATGGACTTTAAAGTTGGAGGAACAGAAAAGGGAATAACAGCAATTCAAGTTGATATTAAATGTGATGGATTAACATATGACATAATAGCAGAAGCATTTGAAAGAACTGAAAAAGCAAGAATGCATATTTTAAATGACGTAATGTTACCAGTTATATCAAAACCAAGAGAAGAAATTTCTAAATATGCACCAAAAATAGTAAATACAACAATTAAAGTAGACAAAATAAAAGATGTAATCGGACCTGGTGGAAAAATGATAAACAAAATAATAGATGCAACAGGTGTTAAAATAGATATAGAAGAAGATGGAAGAGTTTGCATTTATACAGATGATCAAGAAGCAGGAAATAGAGCTTTAAAAATGATAGAAGATATTGCAAAAGATATAGAAGTAGGAAAAATCTATGACGGAAAAGTTACTAGAATAATGAACTTCGGAGCTTTTGTTGATATTGGTGGAGGAAGAGAAGGATTACTACACATATCAAAAATCTCAAACAAAAGAGTAGAAAAAGTTGAAGACGTACTAGCTGTTGGAGATGAAATAAGAGTAAAAGTTTATGAAATCGACAACCAAGACAGAATTAACTTAACTATGAAAGATTTAGAAGAAAACAAAGAGTCAGAAGAATAATCTTAAAATGAGGAAGGAAAAATGAAATATTTATATATAATACAGCAAGCAATGGTGTGGATATTAACCATATATTGGCTATATCAGCTAATTGTAAGCTTATGTTCATTAGTTAAACTAAAAGACAAACCATTAATCGAAAATAAAAATCATAAATTCATGGCTATATTGCCAGCTCATAATGAAGAAAATGTTATTGGAAACTTGATAGAAAGTTTGAAAAACCAAGATTATCCAAAAGAACTATTAGACATTTATGTAATAGCTGATAACTGTACAGATAATACTGCAAAGATTGCAAAAGAAGCAGGTGCGATTGTACTAGAAAGAAAAGAAGATGATCCAGCAAAGAAAACAAAAGGAGCAGCACTTCAATGGTTCTTGAAACAAAAAATAGAAGAAGACGCTGACTACGATGCTTTCTGCGTATTTGATGCGGACAATATAGTAGACAAAAACTTCTTTAAGGCAATGAATAAAAAACTTTGTCAAGGAGAAGAAGTTGTACAAGGATACAGAGATATTAAAAACCCAACAGACAGCTGGGTATCAGCAGGATACGCAATATTCTATTGGACAATGAATAGATTTTATCATCTAGCAAGATATAATTTAGGCTTATCTCCATTAATAAATGGTACAGGATTTATGGTAAAATTTGATGTTGTAAAACCTACAGGATGGAATACAAAGACATTAACAGAGGATATAGAATTCTCGTTAAAAAGAATAATAGCAGGTAAAAAGCTAGGATGGGCAACAGATGCAATAGTATATGATGAACAGCCAGTTGGATTTAAACAATCATGGTCACAAAGATCAAGATGGACAATTGGACATATACAATGCTTACACGAATATACAAAACCATTAGCAGGAGCGGTTAAAGAAAACAAAACTTTAATGAACTTCGATGGACTTTTATATATGCTTGGAAGTATTCCAATGTTTATAATGACAATAGTGTTGCTAATATTAAACTTCGTAATGTATATCTTTGGAGGAATGAATGTAACAGACTTACTAATAAATTGCTTGAAATACATTTTCCCAACATTCTTCTTACCGATATTTGTTGGAATAATAATAATGATAATAGACAAAAAGCCAATAAAACCTATGATAAAAGGGTTGGCACTATTCCCATTATTCTTAGGTTCTTGGCTATTAATAAACTTCAAATGCTTATTTATAAGAAATACAAAATGGGAGAAAATAGAACACGTAAGAGATATAAAAATAAAAGACGTAGCATAAATAAACTGCTAGTAAAATACATAAGTATTTTGCTAGCAATTTTTTTTGTAGCATACCAACAAAATTCTATTGCAAATTTACATAAAAGATGGTAAAATATAACAAGTAAAAACAAAGAAGACGGAGAAATAAATGGAAAAAACAGTAGCATTTTATACACTAGGTTGCAAAGTAAATCAATACGAAACAAATGCAATGGAACAACAATTTATACAAAACAATTATAAAATAGTAGAAAACACAGAAAAAGCAGATATATACGTAATAAACACTTGCACAGTAACAAACATGGCAGACAGAAAATCAAGGCAAATGTTAAGACGTGTAAAAGAAATAAACAAATCTGCTATTATTGTTGTGTGTGGATGCTATGCGCAAGTTGCAAAATCAGAAATACAGCAAATACCAGAAGTAGATATAATACTAGGAATAAATGAAAAAAACAAAATAGTTCAAATTGTAGAAGAATATTTAGCAAATAAAGACAACATCATAGAAGTAGCAGATGTTTCTAAGCAAAAAGAATTTTTAGACTTTGGAGATGTAACATATACAGAAAAAAATCGAGCGGTAATAAAAGTTCAAGACGGATGTAATATGTTTTGCTCTTATTGTTTAATTCCATATGCAAGAGGAAGAATAAGAAGTAGAAAAATAGAAAATGTAGTATCAGAAATAGAAAAAATATCAAAACAAGGAATAAAAGAAGTAGTAATAACAGGAATTCATGTGGCATCATACGGAAAAGACTTTGAAGGTGAAAATATAAGGCTAATAAACTTATTAGAAGAAATAAACAAAATAGAAGGAATAGAAAGAATAAGATTAAGTTCGTTAGAACCAACAATAGTAGACGAAGAATTTGCACAAAGACTATCAAAGCTAGAAAAAATATGTGATCATTTCCACTTATCATTACAAAGCGGATGTGACGAAACATTAAAAAGAATGAACAGAAAATACACTACAGCAAGATATAAAGAATCAACACAAATATTAAGAAAATATTATCCAAATGCAAACTTTACAACAGATGTAATAGTAGGATTTCCAGGAGAAACAGACGAAGAGTTCAACAAAACATATCAATTTTTAAAAGAAATAGAATTTTACAAAATGCACATTTTTAAATATTCTCCAAGAAAAGGAACAGTAGCAGAAAAATTACCAAACCAAGTAGATGGCAATATAAAAGAAGAAAGAAGCAGAAAGCTAATAGAACTTTCAAACAATATGCAAAACGAAAAGAATAGTCAATATATTGGGAAAACTGTAAAAGTATTATTTGAAGAATATGAAAATGAATATTACAAAGGACATACTACTAATTATATGGTGGTAAAAGTTCAGACTAAAGAACAAGAAGGATTTATAGATAATATTAAGGACGTAGAAATTACAGAAAATGATACTCAAACAGAGGAATTAATAGGAAAATAATTGACAAAAATATAATAGATGATAAAATTATACATGAAAGAGGGAAAGATTATGAAAGCAATAGAAATAAGAAATAAATATTTAAACTTTTTTAAAAGACATGGACATAGTGTAATTCCAAGTGCTCCATTAATACCAGAAAATGACCCTTCTGTATTATTTACAACAGCAGGAATGCAACCATTAGTACCATATCTTTTAGGAGAAAAACATCCAGAAGGAACACGTCTAACAGATTTTCAAAAGTGTGTTAGAACAAACGATATAAATGAAGTAGGAGATAACAGACATTTAACATACTTTGAAATGCTTGGAAACTGGTCGCTTGGAGATTATTTTAAAGAAGAGTCAGTTGCAATGAGCTACGAATTTTTAACAAAGGAACTAGGAATTCCTTCAGAAAAAATATCAGTAACTTGTTTTGCAGGAGATGAAGATTGTCCAAAAGATACAGTCACAGCAGAATGTTGGAAAAAAGCAGGAATTCCAGAAGAAAGAATATATTTCTTTGGAAAAGATGACAACTGGTGGATAGCAGGAGAAGAAGGCCCTTGTGGACCAGATACAGAAATGTTCTATGATACAGGAAAAGAAAAATGCTCAGAAGGATGTAATCCATCTTGTGGATGTGGAAAGTATGTGGAAATATGGAACAATGTATTCATGGAATACTTAAAAACATCAGATGGAAAATATCAAAAACTAAAACAACAAAATGTAGACACAGGATTAGGACTAGAGAGAATGGCAATGTTATTACAAGGAAAGAAAACACCATTCGAAATAGAAATATTTAAACCTGTAATGGACAAACTAGAAGAATTAGAAAAAGTAGATGACATAGCAAGCAGAAGAATAGTTGCAGAACATTTACGTTCTAGCATGATGATTATTCTAGATGGTGGAATACCAGGCAATGTAGATAGAGGCTATATTCTAAGAAGATTAATTCGTAGAATGACAAGAAGACTAAGAAAATTACAAATAGACACAAATCAAATATCTACATTAATAGACATTAGTATTGATGCACAAAAAGAGCTATACCCAGAATTGGAAACAAATAAAGAAAGAATCAAAGCAGTAATAATAGAAGAAATCAACAAATTTGAAAAAACATTAGAGCGTGGAGAAAGAGAATTCAATAAAATAGTAAATAAATTAAAAACAGAAAACAAAGACACAATATCAGGACAAGACTTATTTACATTATACGAAACATATGGATTTCCACCAGAAGTAACTCAAGACCTAGCAGAAGAACAAGGTATAAAAATAGACAATACAGAATTTGATAGATTATTCAAAGAGCATCAAGAAAAATCAAGAATAGGTAGCGAGCAAAAATTCAAAGGTGGACTATCAGGAAATGGAGAAAAGGAAACCAAATATCATACAGCAACACACCTTTTAAATGCAGCTCTAAAACAAGTAATAGGAAAAGAGGTACATCAAAAAGGATCAAACATCACACCAGAAAGAATGAGATTTGACTTCAGCTGTGACCATAAGTTAACAGACGAAGAAAAGAAACAAGTAGAAGATTTAGTAAATAAATGGATAAATGAAGATTTACCGGTAACAATAGAAGAAATGAGCAAAGAAGATGCAATAAAATCAGGAGCTGAATGTATGTTCATAGAAAAATACCCTGATATAGTAACAGTATATTCAATAGGGGATGTTTCAAAAGAATTATGTGGAGGACCTCACGTAAAAAACACGAAAGTACTTGGAACATTCAAAATAAAGAAAGAAGAAGCTTGCTCAGCAGGAGTAAGAAGAATAAAAGCCATATTAGAATAATCGCTAAATAAGAAAACCTTTTTCTGGGCAAAAGATAAAAGTAAAGGAGAATAAAAAATGGAAGATTGTATATTTTGTAAAATAGTAAAAGGAGAAATACCATCAACAAAGGTATATGAAGATGAAAACGTTTATGCATTTAATGATATAAATCCAGCAGCACCAATACATGTATTGGTTATCCCAAAAGAGCATACAACAAATATATTGGATACAAAACCAGAAACAATAGCAAAAATATTTGAAGCAATAAATAAAATAGCAGAGCAATTAGGAATAGACAAAGATGGATTTAGAGTAATTAACAACTGCGGAAAGGATGCAGGACAAGAAGTAATGCACGTACACTTTCATATGTTAGCAGGTAGAGTATTAGGACCCAAAATAATATAAAAAATGATATGCAAAACGAATAAAATATGTTATAATTGAAGTAGAGATTTTTAGAGTATTAAAGGAGGAACAAAAGTGGAAAAGAAATATGGAAAAGCTTTAACAATAGTATTGATAATTGTTGTAATAGCAGTTTTAATATTGATATGCTTCTTAGGAATAGATGTCATTAAAAGATTTACTCACAAAAACACACAGACAGATATATTAAATCAATATGAAAACATGACAGATCATACAGAAAACAAAGAAGAAAATGTTTTAGAAAACATAGACATTCCAATGTTGAACGAAGAACCAAAAGACAATGGAAACACATCAACAGGTGGAGATAAAAAAATAACATATAAAGGCTATTCAGTAGTAGGAAGAATAGAAATTCCAAAAATAAACTTATCATATGTAATACTAGATAAGGCAACACCATCTTCAATAGAAGCATCAGTAGCAGTTTCTTATGGACCAGGCCCTAACAAAATAGGAAATACCGTAATAGTAGGACACAACTACAGAAATGGTTCATTCTTTGGAAACAACGACAAGTTACAAATAGGAGATAAGGTATATATAACAGATAACTCTGGAACAAAAATAAAATACAACATTTATAACATATATGAAACAAGTCCAGATGATGGCGATTACATGGTAAGAGATACAAATGGAAAAAGAGAGATATCTCTATCAACATGTACAGATAACTCAAAAGCAAGATTAATAATATGGGCTGTTGAAGAAAATTAGTAAATTTTAAAGAAAATTGAATTTACTAGTTGACAAAACTATATAAAATGCGGTAAAATAGATAATGCGTTCGGTATAACGTATTACCTAAATGGTGGATTTAGCGTAGTTGGTTAACGCGCCAGTTTGTGGCACTGGAGATCATGGGTTCGAGTCCCATATTCCACCCCAGTTTTATATTACATATTGGGCTGTAGCCAAGCGGTAAGGCACATGACTTTGACTCATGCATGCGCTAGTTCGAATCTAGCCAGCCCAACCAAAAGCAAAAGACTGTAACGTAGTTATGGTCTTTTGCTTTTAATATGCTGAAAAGTAAGCAGAGATAGAGTCCGAAGGACGTCGCGCCGTGAACGAAGTGAACAAGTACCCTTGGGGTATTCGAATCTAGCCAGCCCAACCAAAAGAAAACTCTATTTTACACATTATGTCATTTGATTAAAAAATTGAAAAGGTATTGATTTTTTTTATTATATAAAGTAATATAAATATAATAATAAAAATTAAGGAGAATAATTGAAATGATAGTTGACAAAAATGGAAAGATATTTGAAAATAGAAGAAAAAGTGATAGAAGAAGATCTGAATATGATATAGAAGGTGGAAGAAGAAAAACAGATAGAAGAAAAGAAGAAAATAAAACTAAAAAAAAATAACTAATTAAATTATAAAAAAATAACAATCCAATTAAGGATTGTTATTTTTTTCTAGCAACATCCGCCTCTGTTACCACCACAGCAACAAATTAAGATAATAAAGATAATTATCCAAATGCAGCAATCATCACCAAAACCAAATCCGCCACATCCACATCCTCTATTTTCAGGCATAGTATTCACTCCTTTCAAATGTACAATTGATTAGCAACCACAATTATTGTTGTTGCATCCGCAGCCATTATTGCCACAGCAGAAAAGTAATAAGAATAAGATTATGAACCATAATAGTTCACTATTATTACAACCACATCCCATTGTTTTCTACCTCCTATAAAATATTTTTAGCTCTTTCGTATAATATATATTATTCTTACAATTCTAAAGTGTTACACAAAGCTAATATTTTTTATTTGAACATAAAAAAATTGTCTAAAAACTATACAAAAAATAAAAAAAGAATGATATAATTCGAAAAGAAACAAAAGAATAATAAGATGGAGGAAAATAAATGGGTAATATAGTATTACTAGATGATAATACAATAAATAAAATTGCTGCAGGTGAAGTAATTGAAAGACCAGCTTCAGTTGTAAAAGAGTTAATGGAAAACTCTATTGATGCAGGAGCTACAGCAATAACCGTAGAAATAAAAAATGGTGGAATTTCATATATAAGAATAACTGATAATGGAAAAGGAATAGCACCGGATGATATGGAAATAGCATTTGAAAGACATGCTACTTCTAAAATTAGAAAAGCAGAGGATTTAGAAACTGTTAAATCAATGGGGTTTAGAGGCGAGGCTTTAGCAAGTATTGCGGCTATAAGTAAAGTAGAAATGACATCAAAATATATAGAAAATGAAATAGGATATAAAGTAGAAGTAGAAGGCGGAACTATTAAAAATAAAGAAGAAGCAGGATGCCCAAAGGGAACTACTATTATAATAACAGACCTATTTTTTAATACACCAGTTAGATATAAATTTTTGAAAAAAGATTATACTGAAGCTGGCTATATTGAAGATGTAGTTACAAGAATAGCTTTAATACACCCAGAAATTGCAGTAAAACTAATAAACACAGGAAAAACTACAATTCAAACACCTGGAAACAATGACTTTAAAGCTGTTATATACAGTATATATGGAAAAGACATTGCTGATAATATATTAGAAGTAAACTATAATTATGAAGATATTACAGTTACAGGTGTAATTGGAAAACCTGTTATTGCACGTTCAAATCGTTCAAACCAATTATTTTTTGTTAATAAAAGATATGTTAAGGACAAAACTTTAACTAGTGCAGCTGAACAAGGGTATAAAGGGTTAATAACTATTGGAAAATATGGATTTTTAGTATTAAATGTAGAAATGAATCCTAAAAAAGTAGATGTAAATGTTCATCCAGCAAAATTAGAAGTTAGATTTGAAGAAGAAAGCAAAGTATTTAAAGCTGTATATCATACTATTAAGGATGGGTTATTAAAAGGAGATTTAGTAGCAGATACAGAAAAAACAAATGAAGATACTAAAACAGTTCCAATGGATACTATAATGGTAAACACAGCACCAGTTGAACAAATTAAATATGATAATAAAATAGAAGAAAAATCATTTGGCGGACTATTTAGAAAATTTAAAAAAGAAAAAGAAGAATCAGAAGAAGTAGATGATAAAAGTAATTTAATAGCACAAATATATTCTAATAAATTTGGCTTAAATGATGCAAACAAAAAAGAAAAAGTTGCAGAAGAAACTTCAGCTTATGATTTACCAGTAAGTGAAAGTACACCTGCAAAAGAAAACAGTGACAAAATTATTGGTAATATAAACAAATTGGAAGATTTAAAAATAGAAGAACAACCTACAAATTTTGATGAAATGTATGTAAAAACTTTTGGTACAATGCCATCAGACATTAGAAAACAAGTACAAGAAGAAAAGGAAAAAGAAGAACAAATAACAGTAAGACCTCAGGAAATGAAATCTTTGGAAAATGTATCAATATTTAAAGAAGAAAAAGATGATGTACCTCCATATAAATTTATTGGAATTGCATTTTCTACATACATAATATTAGAGCTAAACAATGAACTTTACATATTAGACCAACATGCAGCACATGAAAGAATTTTATATGAAAAGGTAAAAAAGAATTATTATAATGATACAGAAAAAGAATCTCAATTAATGCTATTACCAGATATAATAAATTTATCACATAAAGAAATGGATATAGCTAAAGAAAATATGGAAATGTTTAGAAAAGCAGGTTTTACTTTAGAAGAATTTGGAGAAAACACAATTAAACTTAGTGGAGTTCCAAATATATGCTTAGATCTTGATACTAAAGAGCTATTCTTAGAAACATTAGATGAGATTAACACAGTAGCAAGAACTGCAAAACAAGAAATTGAAGAAAAATTCATTGCTACAGTTGCTTGTAAAGCAGCAGTAAAAGCCAATATGGCACTTACTAAAGCAGAAGTGGACAACTTATTAAAACAATTATTAGTACTTCCAAATCCATTTACTTGTCCACATGGAAGACCTACTGCAATAAAAATGACAAAAACAGATATTGAAAAGAAATTTTCAAGAAGATAATAACTAAGGAGAATAAAGATGGTTATAATTATTTATTTAGGAATTTTATTAATAAATGTAGTTGCAGTTTTTATGGTGTATAAATTTTTGGGAACTGATATGGAAAAAAAGGAAAAATTAATTTTCATTGCAATAGGAACATCTATAATGTATGTAACAGTATCATTTGTTTATTGGCTAAGTACAAAAAATGTTGATTTTGGTGATATAAGGAGCTATGGAGAAAACTTTATAACATTTACTTTTGTACCAATAAATAGCATGATAACATTAACTTATATAGCAAAATCTTATAAATACTTTAGAGAAGGTAGACTAAAACAAGACAAATTTAAAAACCGTGTTATTTTAATGATTGCTGTCTTAGTTGTAGTTTTAATAATTGAATTCTTTTATTTTAAAGATATTCAAACAGGAATTTTAAATATAATAAATTCAAAAAAATAAAAACATAAGGGAGATACTATAAATGAAACCAAAAGTAATTGTTATATGTGGACCAACAGCATCTGGTAAAACAAGCTTATCTATTGAAGTTGCGAAAAAAATTGATGGTGAAATTATTTCTTGTGATTCAATGCAAATTTATAAAGATATGAATATAGGAACAGCAAAGCCAACAGTAGAAGAAATGCAAGGAATACCTCATTATATGCTAGACTTTGTGCTACCAAGTGAACGATATAGTGTAGCAGATTTTAAAGAAGCAGCTACTGATAGAATAGAAGACATTTTAAAAAGAGAAAAAGTCCCAATTATTGTTGGTGGAACAGGGTTATATGTAGATGCGTTAACTAAAAACATTACATATCCTGAAATTGAAATAGATTTAGAATACAGAAAACAACTTGAGGAATTAATAAAAGAAAATGGATTAGAAAGTTTGTATGAAGAAGCAAAAAAAATAGATGAAAAAGCTATGCAAACTATTAGTAAAAATGATAAAAAAAGAATAATGAGAGTCTTGGAAATATATCATCAAACAGGAAAAACAAAGACTCAATTAGAAAGTGAGTCAAGACTTACACCACCACCTTATGAATATATAGTTTTTGCAATTAATATGGAAAGAGAAAAATTATATGAACGTATAAATAAAAGAGTTGATATTATGATAGATCAAGGATTAATTGAAGAGGTTGAGACCTTGACTAAAAAATACGAAGAATTTCCAACAGCTATGCAAGGACTAGGCTATAAAGAAGTAGTAAGTTACTTAAAAAAAGAAATTACCAAGGAAGAAATGATTGAAAAACTAAAAATGGAAACTAGAAGATATGCCAAAAGACAGTTGACTTGGTTTAGAAAAGATGAAAACATAAAGTGGATAGATGGTTTGGCACCATTGGAACAAAATATACAATGTATTTTGGAGGAATACAGTGGAGAAAAAGAAAGTAAATAAGAAAAATGTACCAAAAATAGATTTAAATAAAATTCAAAAAAATAAAAAAATTCTAATTCTTTTAATTGCAATTATTGCTATAATAATATTTTGCATATATAAAGTAATAGTATTTGTAAAAAATCCAACAGATACATTTACAGTACAACAAGGAAAAATTTATCAGGAAGAAAGAGCAATTGGTTATATTATTAGAGAAGAAACAATAGTAAAAGGCTCAAATTATAAAAATGGCATGGAACAAATAAAAACAGAAGGAGAAAGAGTTGCAAAAGGAGAATCTATTTTTAGATATTACTCTTCAGGAGAAGAAAAATTAACAAGTAAAATAAAAGACTTAGATGCGAAAATTGATGAAGCAATTTCAAAAGAAACTAGCTTGCCATTGAGAGATACTAAAGCACTTGAAAAACAAATAGAAAATCAAATAATAGAACTTAGAAAAGAAAATAATATTCAGAATATAAGCAAAACAAAAAAAGAAATTTCAAACAATATTGTAAAAAAAGCTAAAATAGCTGGAGAATACAGTCCTGCAGGTTCATACTTGAAAAAACTGATTGATGAAAGAAGTAAATATGAAAATCAATTAAACGAAGGTGCTGAATATGTAAAATCTCCAATAAGTGGAGCTGTTTCATATAAAGTGGACGGATATGAAGAAGTTTTTACAACAGATGATTTTTCAAAAATTAATGCAAAGTTCTTAGAAGATCTAAATTTAAAAACAGGGCAGTTAGTTGCAGATAGTAAAGAAAGCGCAAAAATAATAAATAATTTTGAATGCTATATAGCATGTGTACTGGATTCTGAGCAAGCTATGAGTGCTGAACTAGATCAAACAGTAAAAATCAGACTTTCAAATCATGAAGAGATAGAAGGAACAGTCAAATATATTGAAAAGGAAGATAACAAAACAGTAATTATATTTAAAATAGATGAACAAGTACAAGAATTAGTTAGTTATAGAAAAATTTCATTTGAAATAATATGGTGGAGTTATGGAGGAAAGAAAATTCCTAATACTGCCATTGAATTTGAAACAAAAGGGGAAAATCAAGTTGCATATATAACAAGAACTAGAAATGGATATCAGGACAATATATTAATAAAGATATTAAAACAAAATGATAAGTACTCAATAGTTGATAATTATACAAGTGAAGAATTAAAGAAACTTGGTTATACAAGTGAAGAAATAAAATCAAGAAAAACTTTGACATTATATGACGAAATATTAAAAAATGCGACATAAGAATATTACAATTATATTACAAAAATATTAAATTATTATTACAAACTTAAAAACTATTGACAATAAGGCTGAAAAGTTAGATACTAAATACAGTTAAAAACTAAGGACGAGTAATTATTGGGAGGTTGTTTAAAATGGCAGGAGCTATCATGGAAAAAGTATTTGATCTATTTAGAATGGATCCAGCAGAAGATAGAGAAGATGATAAAGAAGAATACGAAGTAGAAGAAGTTGAAAATGAGGAAGAAGAACAAGATCAAGAAGAAAGAAAATTATGGGGAAGAAAAAGTGGCAAAGTTGTTAGTATGCCTCAAGTTCAACAAGTAAAAATGGTTATTTCTCAACCTACTACTTTTGAACAAGCTGCAACAATTTGTGATTTATTAAAACAAAAAAAATCAGTAATTGTTAATTTAGAATATGTTAATAAAGATGTTGCAAGAAGAATTATAGACGTTGTGTCTGGTGCAGTACATGCATTAGATGGCCACATGCAAAAAATATCTAATTCTATAGTTTTGATAGCACCATTTAATTATGATATTGAAAATGAAATGGCAAGAGAAGAAATAAAAAATAAATTATCAGTTTCATGGTTAAGAAATGGAAACTAATTAGGAGGAATAAATATGCTTACACCTTTAGACATTGAAAATAAAAAATTCTCAAAGCAAATGATGAATGGTTATAGTGTGAATGAGGTAGACGAATTCTTAGACGAACTAACAGCCGACTATGAAAAATTATATAAAGAAACAACAGATTCAAAAAATAAAATAGCAGATATGCAAGAAGAAATGGCTAAATATAAAAATATAGAAAGTACATTAAATAATACATTAATCATGGCACAAACAGCAGCAGAGGATGTTAAAAATTTAGCAAAACAACAAGCTGATAACATATTAAGTGAAGCACAAGCAAATGCAAAGCAAGCTGTTACAGAACTTGAACAGGAAATTGCATTAAAACAAAAAGAACTAGAAGATCTTCAAAAACAATTTGATGTATATAAAGCAAAAATGGAGTCACTTCTTATATCACAATTAGAATTATTAAAAGAAGTAAATAAAGACTAAAAAATATAAAGATGATTTCTTAATTTAAATAGAAATCATCTATTTTTTAGTCTAAAAAATACTTTACATTTAAATCATTATAATATATAATACAAATGCAATATTACAAAATGATAACATTATTACAATTACATTAAGATAATATTACATTTATGTTAAAATCATTGACATATTAGCTGAAAAATATAAAATATATGTATATCATTATAGGGGTACTATGAGAGTAATTAGTGGAACAGCAAGAGGAACTAAACTAAACTCAATTGAAAGCCTTTCAACAAGGCCGACACTTGACAGAGTAAAAGAATCTGTATTTAATATTATACAAAATCAAATACAAGATTCAATAATTTTAGATTTATTTTCAGGAAGTGGCGCAATTGCAATTGAATTTTTGAGCAGAGGCGCTGAAAAGGCATATTTGTGCGAGCACAATTCGAATGCTATAAAAATGATATACAAAAACTTAGAAAAAACTAAATTGACTTCAAAATCAGTAGTAATAGGAAAGGATTATAAAAAAGCTTTAGAAATATTAAAAGAACAAAAAGTAAAGCTTGATTTAATATATATAGATCCTCCATATCAAGCTGATATTGCAGTTGATTCTGTAAATAGAATTTTATCATTTGATTTACTAAAAGAAAAAGGAAATATAATCATAGAAACCGATGATGAGAAGCGAGAATTACTCGAGTTAGAAAAATTAGATGTAGACGTAAAAGATATAAGAAAATATGGAAGAGTAACTCTTATATTCTTAACAAAAAGTACAGAAAAATGAGTGCTTTGAAAGGGGTAAAAAAATGGAAATATTCACCTTATTAGAAACTTTAGAGGATATGTTAGAAAAAAGTAGAGCAGTACCTTTTTCTAGTAAATGCATAGTTGATAAAGAGGAAATTTTAGATATAATTAAAGAGGTTAGATTAAAACTACCAGAAGAGTTAAAACAAGCTAAATGGGTTAAAGAAGAAAGACAAAGAATTTTAGTAGAGGCACAAAATGAAGCTGATGAAATAATTAAAGAGGCTGAAAACAGAATTATATCTATGATTGATGAACATGAAATTACAAGAAAAGCCTATGAAAAGAAAGTAGAAATCATAGAAACAGCAAATGAAATGTCTAGAGAAATTTCAAAAGGCACCAAAGAGTACGCAGACAGTGTTTTAGCTGGCATTGAAGTTGCACTTCAAGATGCAATGAAGGTAATTCAAAATAATAGAAAAGAACTTAAATAATAATTTTGAAGGGTCAGACATCTTGAAACGTCTGACTCATTTTAATGTTAACAAGAACCTATCTTGAAAAGGAGAGAAATACTAGTGGCAAAAAGAGGAAGAAAAAAGAAAAAAACAGTAGATATAAATGTTGCAGTAGTTGCATTAGTTATATTAAGTATATTATTAATGATTTTAATATATACTAAGTCAGGAAGTATAGGAAAAGTATTAAGCCCAATGCTTGGAGGAATAATGGGATTTATAAAATACATTATTCCTATAGGTACACTTCTTATTGCGATATATATGACTCATAATGACAAAGAATATATGACACATAAACTAATTCAATATGGTATATTTTTACTATGTATTGCTGCAATGCTTAGTATTTTTCAGGTTGGAAAAAATAACCTTTCTTTAGAAAAAGAATTTACTAAAATTATAGAGGAAGCCTATTATCTTGGAGAAAAAGATATTGGCGGAGGCGCAATTGGAAGTATTATAGCAGTACCATTAATAAAAGCACTTGGAAATACAGGAGCGGTAATATTAACAATAGGTGTAGCTATTATATTACTTGTATTTATGTTTGGTATAAGACCAGCCCAGATGATTAGTGATTTCCTTGATGAATTGGAAGAAAGAAAAGCAGAGAAAAAACAGGAAAGAAAAAATAGGCATGCTTATGAAAAAGAAACAATAATTCAAGAAGACAAGAAGGGTAAGAAATTAAGAGAAAAAGAAGAAGCAGAAAAACTTGCATCTCAATTTGAAGATCAATTAACTATTAATTTGAATGATAAAAATGAAAAAGAGGATAAAAAGAAATATAATCATGATGATTTGTCAATTCCTTTTTTTGGAAAGAAAAAAGAGGAAGTTTCTTCTCCAGATGTAATAGATGCGAATTTGTTTAAACAAGTTGAAGAACAAAAAGAAGATAAAACAAAAGAAGTGTTACAGCTAGAACATACAATTACAGAAGAAGATGAAAATTATGAATTTCCACCAGTTCAATTATTAGCTGAACCTGAAAAGAAAGCTAACAAAGGTGGAAAAAAGGCTGTAATGGATACAGCAACAAAATTACAAAAAACATTATATAGTTTTGGCGTATCTGCAAAAGTAGAAAATGTATCTGTTGGACCAGCAATTACAAGATATGAATTAAAACCAGCAGAAGGTGTACGTGTTAGCAAAATTGCAAACTTAGCAGATGATATTGCATTAAACTTAGCAGCTGAAAGTATCCGTATTGAAGCACCAATACCAGGAAAACAAGCAGTTGGAATTGAAATTCCAAATAAAGAAAATGAAATTGTACATTTTAGAGAAGTAATAGAATCAAACGCATTTAAAGATCACAAATCAAAATTAGCATTTGGATTAGGAAAAGATGTTGCAGGAGAACCAGTTGTAACAGACATAGCAAAAATGCCACACGTATTAATTGCAGGAGCTACTGGATCTGGTAAAAGTGTTTGTATTAATACTTTGATTTCAAGTATTATATATAAATCAAAACCAAGTGAAGTAAAACTTTTAATGGTTGATCCAAAAGTAGTTGAACTTTCTGTATATAATGGAATACCACATCTACTTATTCCGGTTGTAACAGATCCTAAAAAAGCAGCAGGAGCACTTGCATGGGCTGTACAAGAAATGGAAAACCGTTATCAAATTTTTGCAAAAAAAGGCGTTAGAGATATAAAAGGATACAATGAAGTATCTAAACAAGAAGAAGGTGGGGTACTACCTCAAATTGTAATTATTATAGACGAGCTTGCGGACTTAATGATGGTTGCATCAAAAGATGTTGAAGATTCAATATGTCGTTTGGCTCAAAAAGCAAGAGCAGCAGGAATGCACTTAGTTATTGCAACCCAAAGACCATCTGTTGACGTTATTACAGGTATTATTAAAGCAAATATACCATCAAGAATTTCATTTGCTGTATCTTCACAAATAGATTCAAGAACAATATTAGATATGGTTGGTGCTGAAAAGTTGTTAGGCAAGGGTGATATGTTATTTTACCCAGCAGGTGCAACAAAACCTACAAGAATTCAAGGAGCGTTTGTATCAGATAAAGAAGTAGAAAGAATAGTTGACTTTATTAAGTCAAATGGAGAAGTAAAATATAATGAAGATATAATAGAGCAAATTGAAAATGCTAATAAAACAGAAAAAGATTTAGAGGCAGAACAAGCAGATGATGATGGAACAGACCCATTATTAATGGAAGCAATTGACACAGTTGTAGACACAAGGCAAGCATCAACATCATTTATACAAAGAAGATTCAAAGTAGGATATGCTAGAGCAGGAAGAATTATTGACCAGATGGAAGAAAGAGGAGTAATATCTGGCTACCAAGGAAGTAAACCTCGTGAGGTTCTTATGTCAAAAGAAAGATGGCAAGAACTAAAAATGGCAACTACAGAAAACACAGAAGAATAAGATAAGAAGGAATGTAATGGAAAGAAAAGCAGAAAAACTATTACGTAAAATTCATATTAAAGATTATACAAATAGCTTAGAGAAGGTTTTAGAAGGAAAATATTTTTCCGTAGATACTAAAAATCTTCTTTTGAGCATGCTTTATAAAATTGAAAATGCTTATAAAGATTATGAAAAGACAAAAGTTGAAGTAATAGAAAAATCTGAATTCTTGGAAAAAGTTATTAATATTGTAGAACAAAAATGCAATGAAATTATAACCACAAATGATAATGTTGATATTAATGATGAATTTATTGTAGAAAAAGAAAACGGAAAAATAATCACATTAGGAAATGAATTAAAATTACTTGAAAGTATACTTGAAATGGGGAAAAAGGATATTGTTTTTACAGAGGAAGAAAATGTTCTTAAACCTTCAGTTAATTATTTTTTTAATGTTGCCACCAATATAAATGATTCAGAAGTTATACGTGATTTTAATCGGATGGTCTTGGGACATATGTGCCAAAGATATTAACAATATAAGAATAAATATAGTATTTCAAACAATAACATATTTGTTAGGAAATGAATTTATTAAAGAATGGCTTAATAATAAAAGCAATCTTGCAGACTATTTAATGCTTGCGTATGATAAACTAATAGAAAACTATGGAGAAAAAAGAGCAGAAAAAATAATGAAAATTTTCTGTAAAATTTCTATAGAAGAAACTTCAAAAAAAGATAAATTAGAACTTGAAAAATGGAAAGAAATAATAAAAGAAACAAAAGTTGAATTAGATAAACTAGAAAATAAAGCAAAATACCTAGAAGAATTAACAAAAAAGAAAAAAGATATAACAAAAAAGATAGAAGAAATTGACAAAATAATAAATAACCAGGAATTACTAAAAAAAGAATATGATGATAGAAATTCTAAACTACCTAATAAAGAAAAAATATTTAGTGTTAGGCAATTACTAAATAAATTAGAAGTTGAAAGACAAAACCATGTAGATGAAATAAGAAAATACAATGATTTAATAGAACCAAAAGGATATGTTGAACGAAAAGAAAAGATTAAAAGAAAGCATGATTTTTTACAAACATTAGAATTAGAAAGAAAAGAAGAACAAACAGAAAGTATTGTAGAACTATGTAGAGTATTTTTAGAATGTTTCAAAATAATAATAATGAAGACAGCAATAAAACAAGATATAATTAAGTGCATTTATGAACTAAGATATTACAGGTTTATACCATTTGATAAAGAAACCAGCATTAAACAAATAGAAACTTTAAAAAAAGAATTTGATGAATCTATGGTAACGCTTTATGAAAAAGCAAGAGCAATGCACGTGATTGAAGATGTTACAAAAGACGAAAAAGCTAATTATGAAATTGTGAGTAAAATATTTGACAGTAAGATGATTGACTTGAATAATATGGTGATTGAAACTAAAGTTGAAAATGGAAGATTATTTATACAATATTATGATACTAATATACTTGAAAATGTGATAGAATACCAGAGTGACAAAACAATAAAGTTAAACAAAAAAACAAAACTTTTTGTTTAATAAAATATAAAGAAGAGGAGAAATTTATGAAAATTACTTTTTTAGGCGCAACCAAAATGGTTACAGGCTCTAATTTTTTAGTAGAAGGAGCAGGAAAAAAATTTTTAGTGGATTGTGGAATGTATCAAGGTGGAGATAGAGATGAAATGCAAAATCATGAACCTTTTGCTTATGATGTTAATGAAATTGATTTTATGCTATTAACACATGCCCATATTGACCACTCAGGAAGAATACCAAAATTATATAAAGAAGGATATAGAAATCCAGTAATAACAACAAAAGCTACAAGAGACCTATGTTCAATAATGCTTCCAGATAGTGGACACATTCAAGAACAAGAAATTGAGTGGAGAAATAGAAAGAGAATGAGAGAAGGTAAAGAAGCACTTCCTCCTCTATATACTGCACAAGATGCTATAGATACAATGGAAATATTTAAACCAGTAAATTATGATGAAATTATAGAGATAGACCCTAATATTTATGTACGTTTTAATGATGCGGGACATATGCTGGGATCAGCAATTATAGAAATATGGGTAAAAGAAGATGGAAAAGAAACAAAAGCAGTATTTACAGGAGACCTTGGAAACAATGATATTCCACTTCTATCATCACCAACCATGATTGATAATTGCGATTATTTAGTAATGGAATCAACTTATGGAGGAAGACTACATATAAGAAATGATGAAAAAGCAAATCTGTTCTTAAATATTGTTTCAGAAACTTTAGATAAAGGTGGAACTGTAGTTATACCATCGTTTGCGGTTGGTAGAACACAAGAAATTTTATATGAATTGAATAATTTAAAAGACGCACAAGATAGTGAAGAATTTAAGAAAAAATATGCAACATTGATGAAAGCACCAGTATATGTAGATAGCCCACTTGCAATTTCTGCAACAGAAGTATTTAGAGAAAATGCAAACCTTTTTGATGAAGAAACACAAGCACTTATTGAAAGAGGAGATAATCCGCTAGAGTTCCCAGGATTACAATTTACAAGAACTGCTGATGAGTCAAAAGCTCTAAATGAAAAAAATGAATCAGCAATAATAATTTCAGCCAGTGGAATGTGTGAAGTAGGTAGAATTAAACATCATTTAAAACACCATTTATGGGATCCTAATAGTACAGTTTTATTTGTTGGATATCAAGCACCAGGAACACTAGGAAGAAGAATAGTTGATGGTGAAAAAGTAGTAAGAATATTTGGAGAGGAAATTGCTGTAAATGCAAGAATAGAATATATTGAAGGATACTCTGGACATGCTGATCAAGAATGGCTTATGAACTTTATATATTCATTTATTACAAAACCAAAACATGTATTTTTAGTACATGGAGAACCAAACGGACAAGAAATTTTGAAAGCAAAAATAGAAGAAGAAGCAAAGTTACCAGTAATAATTCCAGAATATGGTCAAACATATACTTTAGATGATAATTTAACTATGGAACAAACAGTAGCTCCAATTGCAATTCAATCATCTGCAAAACGTGAAGTACTTGATAAGATTAAATTATTAAAGAATGAATTAAATGATATGGAGTCTATTGTAAGAGAAGATTATTTATCAAAAAAAGACAATGAGAATGAAATAAGTTTACTAAAATTACGATTAAAGGAAATAGAAGATCAAATTGTAAAAATAGTAGAAAAGAATTAAAGAGGATAAACTAATGAAAACTAAATATAATAATGATGCAATAATTGGCGGTAAGAATATTACCGCCAGTTATACCCGAAATGGGGAATTATTAAGAGTGATGTACCCATTTCCTGACTTTAGAAGTTGGATAGATGAATTTACAACAGGAGTAAAAATAAATGATTCAGGAATAATATATTTGCACGAAGACATAAATAATCAATATAATCAATATTATACTGAAGACACTAATATATTAAATACAGAAATTATAAATACATATTTTAACCTAAAAATAAAGCAAACAGACTTTGTTCTATTAAAAAATAGCGTACTTATAAAAAAATATGAATTTGAAAATAAAAATAATATAGAACTAAATGTTAACTTTTTAATACACTCAAAACTTCTAACAGATTATAATAATATGGTAAGTGGCGAAGTAAAAAACAATACTTTAATTCAATATTGTCATGATTATACAATGTACACATTTTCAAACAAACCACTTTTAAGTAGTCAAATTAATAATACAAAAGAAAACATTTCAAGTGGAATTATAAAAGATAAAGACTATATTGGAATGTCTTGTGATTCAAGTATAAGCTATGACATTGGGTGCTTAAAACCAAACGAGAAAAAAGAATTAACAATATTTTTATATTTTAAACATAATAATGAAACAGCTGAAGAATGCTTAAATAAAGAGCTAACAGAAATTAAAAAAATTGATGTGAAAAAAGAAGAACAATCAGTTGAAAAATATTGGAAAAAGTATGTGAAAGAACATATTGGAACAAATTTAAAAGAAGAAACTAATACAATTAATAAAAAGTTTAATCAAATTTATAAAAGAAGTATTCTACTTTTTCCATTGCTAATAAATCAGGAAACAGGTGGAATATCTGCTGCAGTTGAAGTAGATGAAAATATGACAAAATGTGGTAGGTATAGTTACTGCTGGCCAAGAGATGCAGTATTTATTACAAAAGCATTAGATAGCCTAAAAATGTTAAAAGAAACAGAAAAATTTTACAAAATATTTTGCAAAGATACCCAAAATAAAAATGGTATGTGGGAGCAAAGATTCTATACAGACAAAAGGTTGGCTCCATGTTGGGGATATCAAATAGACGAAACTGCAAGTGTTGTTTTTGGAGTTTATGAACACTACAAAGCAACAAAAGATGTGAAATTTTTGAAAGATACATATAAAATGTGTGAAAAAGCAGTAAAATTTTTATGCACATATATGGACAATATTCTAGGTACAAAAGATGAATCAGATATTGTTAAAAATGAAATTGAAGCAACATATCATACAGAAGACAGAAATAAATTACCAAAAAGTTATGATTTATGGGAAGAAAGTGAAGGAATACATTTGTATTCTTTAGCATGTATATATTCAGCCTTTGATGCAATAGCAGAAATTCATACTATACTAAAACCTGAATATGAACAAAGTAATAGACTAAAAGTAGAAGCAATGAATAAATTAGAAAATGCTACTAAAAAATATAATCAAGAAATAAAAAAATATATTTCAAATAACCTATACAATGAAAAAACAAAAACATTTACAAGAAACTTAAAAGATGAAAAAACAGACATAAGCCTATTAGGGTTAGTAACACCATTTGAAATATTTTCACCTAAGGAAAAAAAGGTATTAAACACAATTGATAAAATAAATATGACATTAAGAACATATACAGGTGGATATTTAAGATATGAAGATGATAACTATTGCGAAGGAAAGAATCCATGGACAATAGCAACTTTATGGATGGCAATGTATTATCAAAAATCTGGAGAAAAAAGAAAATCAAATGAATGTATAGAGTTTATAATAAAATCAGCAAATGAACATGGATTTATAGCTGAACAAGTGGATAATAAAACAATGTCTCCTGCATGGGTAAATGGATTAGCATGGGCTCACGCAATGTTTGTTATTATATCTACAACACATTAAAATGAAATTATATTAAATAAAAACGTCAAAAATCTACCTCTTTAAAGGTGGATTTTTTATTGTATAGGAAAAATCAAAGATTTTTACGTATACAACAAGGTTAAGTTACCTTAGGCTGTACCAATTGCAAAGCAATTGTGTACATGTGACGAAGCCACTTTTCTTATTAAGAAATATAATATTGACAAGCTATTTTGTGATTTGTATAATAGAGTCAATAAAAACAAATTATATAGTATAAAAATAAAAAGGAGACTAAATGGCTAAAACAAAAACAGTATTTGTATGTAGTAGTTGCGGATATGAATCAACTAAATGGTTAGGGAAATGCCCACGGATGTAATGAATGGAATACTTTTTACGAGGAAAAAATTTCAAAAGATACAACAGGTTCAGGAGAAAGAAAAAATAAAATTGTTACACCAAGAATTTTAAATGAAGTAATTGGAAAAGATGCAATACGTACACATACTGGAATTGGAGAGCTAGACAGAGTATTAGGCGGAGGCTTAGTAAAAGGATCTCTTGTATTACTAGGAGGAGAACCAGGAATTGGAAAATCTACATTAATATTACAACTGTGTGATAAAGTACAAGGAGAAGGAAAAGTTTTATATGTTTCAGGAGAAGAATCAGCAGAACAAATAAAAATAAGAGCAGATAGATTAGGTATTCACAATGATGATATTTTATTTTTAGGAGAAACAGATATAGAACTTATAGAAAATGCAATTTTCGGAATTAAGCCAAAACTTGTAATTATAGATTCAATACAAACTATGTATTCTGATGAAATATCTTCTGCAGCAGGAACTGTTAGCCAAGTACGTGAAATTACAGCTAGAATTATGCGTGTTTGCAAAAGCAATGAAATCACTACAATTATAATAGGACATGTTACAAAAGAAGGAAATATAGCAGGACCTAGAGTCTTAGAACACATGGTAGATACGGTTCTTTACTTAGAAGGAGAAAGGTATTTTTCATATAGAATTTTACGTGGAGTAAAAAACAGGTTTGGATCGACAAATGAAGTAGGAATGTTTGAAATGCAAAGTGAAGGAATGGCTGAAATAACTAATCCATCATCTGTACTTATATCTGAAAGAGAAGATAATCCATCTGGGTCAGTAATTGTAGCAAGCATGGAAGGAACTAGACCTTTACTTATTGAATTACAAGCACTTACCACGCCAACAGTATTTGGTCTTCCAAGAAGAGCAGCTAATGGTATTGATTATAATAGACTTACATTGTTAGTTGCAGTTTTAGAAAAAAGAGCAGGACTAGCATTAAGCTCACAAGATATTTACTTAAATGTTGTAAGTGGAATAAAAATAAGTGAACCAGCAGTTGACCTAGGAACAATTATAGTGTGTGCTTCAAGTTTTAAAAATATTAGTATAGATAAAAAGACTGTAATAATTGGAGAAGTTGGATTAACTGGAGAGGTTAGAGCAGTGAATTTAATAGATAAAAGATTAAAAGAAGCAGAAAAACTAGGCTTTAAAACTTGCATTATACCAGAAAGTAATAAAAAACTATTGAAAGAAAGCTATAAGTTAGATATAATAGGGGTTAGGAATGTTAGTGATGCTATGAAAGCCGTAGGGCTTAAATTTTAAAAATAATCATTATTTTTAAAATTAATTACAAATTAGGAGGCGGAAAATGGCTTTAAAGAAAGAAGAGGCAGTTATTACTGAAGTATTAAAAATGATTGCTCCTGGTACACCTATTAGAGATGGATTAGAAAATATTTTAAAAGCAAAAACAGGTGCACTAATTGTGATTGGTGATACAAAAGAAGTTCTTGATTTAGTAGATGGTGGTTTCCAATTAGATGTTGAATATACATCGTCAAGACTATATGAATTAGCTAAAATGGATGGAGCAATAGTACTTAGTGGAGATTTGAAAAAAATATTATATGCAAATACACAAATAATTCCATCGCCTAGTATAGTAACAACTGAAACTGGAACAAGACATCGTACAGCTGAAAGAACGGCAAAACAAACGGGAGCACTAGTAATTAGTATTTCTCAAAGGAGAAGTATAATTACCATATTTAAAGGAAACTATAGATATGTGTTAGAAAATACTGCAGAAGTAATTTCAAAAGCAAATCAGGCATTACAAACTGTAGAAAAATATAAAAAAGTATTTGATAATAAATTAAGCTTATTAAATGAATATGAATTTAATGACATTGTAACACTAGAAAATGTTATGACTGCTATACAAAGAGCAGAAATGGTAATGAAAATTGTTGAAGAAGTGCAAAAATCTATTTATGAATTAGGAGAAGAAGGCAGACTATTAGAAATGCAACTAGAAGAACTTATAGGAGACCTTGAAAGAGAAGAATTACTAATTGTTAAAGATTATGTAGCACCAGGCAAAAAAAGGACCGCAGAAAAAGTATTAGAGGAAATTAAAAATTTGACTTATGATGAATTAATGCTTCAAGAAAAAATTGCTAAATTATTAGGATATGAAGACTTTGATTCTTATGATGAAGTGGCAGTTTATACGAGAGGATATAGAGTACTTAATAAAATTCCTAGAATGCCAAGTAATATAGTAGAAAACTTAGTAAAATCATTCAAATCTTTTCAACATATACTTGATGCTGACTTACAAAAATTAGATGATGTTGATGGAATTGGAGAAGTTAGAGCTAGAACAATAAAAACTTCATTAAAACGTATGCAAGAACAATTTGTGTTTGACAATTTAATGTTGTAATTGTATAATTCGAATATCTAAAAATAAAGGAGAAAAAATATGCAAAAATTCAAAATAGTATTATTAATTATTGCAATTATTTTAGTAATTGCAGGAATAGGATTTGTAGGATATGGATTTTATAAAAAAGCTACAGTTAATATTCCAAACCCAGTTGCTACAATTGAAGTAGAAAACTATGGAACAATAAAAGCCGAACTTTATCCAGATCAAGCACCAAATACAGTAGCAAATTTTATTAAACTAGCAAACCGTGGATTCTACAATGGGTTAACATTTCATAGGACAATACCTGATTTTATGATTCAAGGAGGAGATAAAGAAGGTTCTGGTTCTGGCTCACCAAGTTTAAGTGATATCAAAGATGATGTACAAAATGATGCAAAATATAATATAGAAGGTGAATTCTTAGCTAATGGATATAATAATAATACTTTAAAACATAAAAAAGGCATTATATCAATGGCAAGAAAGGACTATAGTTCTTATAGTAGTATAAATCCAGAATTAACTACTTATGGATATAATTCAGCAGGTTCTCAATTTTTTATCACAACAGAAGATAATACATCACTTGATGGATATTATGCGGCTTTTGGTGAAGTAAAAGAAGGAATGGATATAGTAGAAAAAATTTCAAAGGTTGAGGTATACTATAGAAGTTCAGAATTAAAAGATGGAGAGAAAGCACCTAAAGATAGTGATGGAAATACAATTTCGTCAGATAAACCTAAAAAAGCACCTGTTATTAAAAGTATAACAGTAGAAACTTATGGAGTTGATTATGGAACACCAAAAACAGTAGAGGAATTTGACATGGATTCATGGTATAGTAATTATATAATGCAACAATATGGTCATATGTATCAATAATAAAAAAAAGTAGATTTGAAATATAATAAAATGAGAAAAGAAAAAGAAATACCTTTTTCTTTTCTTTTTGTAAAAAAATGCTATTGAATTTAATGTTTGTTTGTGTTATAACTAATAATAGTTTAAATAAAATTTTGTAAGAAGGGAATGATATAAATGGCAAAAAATAAAAAGAACAAAATGGATATAGGAAAAATCGCAACAAAGGTAATGCTTGTGGTAATAGCATTAATGATGGTATTATCTGTTGCAGCATCTTTAATTTATGGTATTATGTTTAACTAAACAATAATAAATATAACAAAAGAGGTAAAATATGTTTGAAAATTTAAAATTAAGTTTTAGTGGGATTTGGAATTCCTTTTTAAGCTATATGACAGAACTTTCACAAAGTCCATTTAGATTACTTACTTTATTGCTAGACTTAGTAATCGTAGCATATATTTTATATAAATTTATAGTGTATGCTAAAAAGTCAAGGGTTTGGCAATTGTTAAAGGGAATTTTATTTATTTTAATAATTACAGCAATTAGTGAAGTTTTACAGCTTAAAATTTTAAACTTTTTACTAACATTTTTCATGCCTTATGGTGTAATTGCATTAATAGTAATATTTGCACCAGAGCTTCGTAGAATGTTAGAACAACTTGGTACAAATAAAATAACTAAATATTTTGGAATATATAAAGACATAGAAGTAAAAACAAAAGAAGATATATATAAAATTGTTATTGCTTCAACAGAACTTACTAAAACAAAAACAGGTGGGCTAATAGTTATAGAAAGAGATATTAATATAAGTGATATTATAGAGAGTGGAGTAAAAATAGACTCAGAAGTATCACCTCAATTAATAGTAAATTTATTTACACCAAATACACCATTACATGATGGAGCAGTTATTATATCAAACAATAAAATTGCAGCCGCAGCATGTATATTACCACTTGCAGATGACAAAGAAATTGCAAAAGAAATAGGAACAAGACATCGCGCTGGAATAGGAATATCTAAAGAATCTGATGCTATTGCAATTATTGTATCAGAAGAAACAGGAAAAATTTCTGTTGCAATAGATGGAAACTTAATAGCAGATGTAAAAGAGGAAGCTTTAAAAAATATTTTAATAAAATATATGATCAATAAAAGGTTTGCTGTGGAGAGAAATAGAAGAGTAAAAAAATTGAAAATAAAAAAGGAAAATAAACAAAAACAAAATGAGGAACATTAAACTAACTATTGAATATGATGGCAAAGAATATAATGGTTGGCAAAAACAGACTAAAAACAAGGGTTTGAACATATTTTGAATTTATTTCAAAGTATGTCAAACCCTATATATTAAAGCATTTTATATTTTTAATACATTTTAAAATAAATATGAAATATTTTAAAATTATTGTGCAAGGCTGTACTGGTGGCTGTATAAAATATTATTTAAAATCAATTGTAAGTCCTTGTTTTTGAAGGTACTCAAAGGACATATCAAGATGTTCTTTTTTAAATTTGTCAAATACTTCACAATATACATTTAAAGTAGTTGCAACATTTGCGTGTCCCATAATTTTTGCTAAAACTGCAGCAGGCATTCCTGCTTCAATACATCTTGTTGCGAATGTATGACGTAACATGTGTTGATGAACATCATAACCTTTACCTATATTATTTTCTTTGCAAAAATACTTGAACATCATATTAACTGTATCTGTACTGATACATTGTTTATATGAGTTACAAAAAAGAAGATTATAATCATTTTCTGTATAATATTCTGATGCTAGATATTCTTTAAGTAATTTTTCAACAAAAGAATCCATCATTAAATCTCTAATTCCATTTACTGTTTTTGTATATGAACCTATTGTTGCTCTATCATCAAATGTACGAGTTATTGTTCTTCTAACATGAATTATTTTATTTTCAAAATCAAGATCATTTATATCTAATGCATTTATTTCTCCCATTCTCATACCAGTATATAAACTTAAAAAAATCTGATATTTATATCTAAACTTTGCATCTCGTAAGGTTTCAATGAGTTGTTTTTGTTCTTCAATTGTGAATGCTGAAACTGTCTTTGATTTATTCTTAAATTTCTTTGACAAAGGTATCTCAAATTCTAATTGATCATCTAAAAAGTTATAACGCAATATGTTACGCCTTACAGCTATTTTAAATGTATTATTAACAATACCATATATTTTAGCAATTACAGAATCAGAATATTTTGTAATATATACGAAGAAATCTTTTAAATCATTTTCTGTAATTTTTTGCAGTTCCATATTTGCCATATAATGAGAAGAGATATTTTTTAATGTATGCAATTTACGAGAATACGATGATTCTTTTAATTTATTCATTTTATAACCATTATCAATAAATTCTTTTGCAAGACTATAAAAAGTTACCTTTGATTTATCAACATAGGTATCAGTATTTAGTTCTGTTATTATTTTCTCTAATTTGTTTTTTACTTCTTGTCTAGTTTTTCCATATATGGTTTTTCTTTTTCTTTTACCAGTCTTAGTATCATACATAGCAATAGTATATTCTGTAACCCACATAGTTTTTCCATTTATTTCTCTTTTAAATATAGTACCTTCGCCATTTCCTCTTTTTTTGGCTGTTCCCATAAATAAAAACCTCCATTTTTTCAAATATTTTTATTGTAACACTTGAAAAAATGGAGACTTTTGTATATAATACAAAAAGTAATCACTTTTCAAAGTGTTTACGGCTTTGGATAATGTGTGTAGTTCGGCAAAAAACAAGCACATTATCCCTTTTTTAATTTATTTTCCAACTATGTCCACAATTTTGACAAACTGCCATACTCTTGTGAGTAGTTACTATCTTTTGTTTTTTATGTCCAAACATTTTACCTAGAAGCATAGGTAATGTTAAACAAATCCATAATAATGGTCTCCACCACCAACCAATAAACAACCAATATAAAATACTGTGATGCTTATTTTTTAATTGACTTTCTGATACCATTTGTACATTAACATTTTCACTTTCACATTTAGGGCATTTCATAATAATACATCTCCTTTTTCATATAATTATAGTTTTAAAAATTTATTTAAAAGCACTTTTATTTTCTACTTTTATAACTTCTCCTAAAATTTCAATATCATTTAAAGTTAAATTATCTTGTATTGGAAAATTCCACATATTCATTGCTTGTAATTCTATTTTTCCGTCATCTGACTGAATAACTTTACGAATAATAGGTGCACCACCTTTTATTTTTAAAAGGTAGGTTTTTTTATTAAAAAATTCTTTATATTTTTTTATTATTGCTATGTCTCCAACATCAAGAAGCGGAGCCATAGAATTATCAGATGCTTGTACTGCAAAATAATTTTTAGGATCCTCATCTTTGATATCTGTTCTATATACATAAGGTATTTTCTTAATAATTTCATTAGTTGAAAGATTTATAACATTAATTTCAGCAATTTTAGTTCTTCCAAAACTTCTATCCATAGGGACATCTTCTCCCATAAGCCAAACCTCATTAATATCTAAAGCTTTAGCTAAATTGTATAGTGCTGTTTGCTTTGCTTCATATTTACCTTTCATATATTCACTTAATGATGATTTTGAAATTCCACTTTTTTTTGACAATTCAGCAGGTTTTATATTTCTTATTTTCATTGCTTCTTTTAATCTATTTGAAAAAGAACTCTTCATAATTTACCTCCATAGCAAATACATTATAACAACAAAAACCAAAAAAAACAATGGTTTTCCAAAAAAAAATAAAGAAACTCGAATTTTTTTCAAAAAAACTATTGACAAAACAAAAACAGTAATATATTATAATGTCAGTTCGGAAACACGAACAAAAAAATGACAAGAAAGGAGAAAAAAGGATGGAAGAGAATACAATATACGATTATTCTATTCTTAAAGGAAAAATAGTAGAGAAGATAGGAAGTAGAAGAGAATTAGCAGAAAAATTAGGAATAAATGAAACAACATTAAGTAATAAACTTAATAATAAAACTGATTTTTCAAGAGAAGAAATGAAAAAAATATGCAAAATTCTTGATGAACCATTAATTAAGATAATAGAATATTTTTTTACAGAAACAGTTCGAGAAAACGAACAAAAATAAAAAAGGAATGATATTTATGAAAAAATTTAAAAATGCCGAACTACACACAAAATTCAAAGGAGGAAAAGAAAAATGGAATTGAAAGACGATGTTTTTTATACACCAACAGAATTTGCAAAATTAAGGAATTGTAGTGTACCAACAGCACTAAGTATTTATAATTCACAAGACTTTCCAAGCGAAAATTTCGGAAAAGAAAAAGTTGCTTTAGGTAGTGCAATAAGAGAATGGTATAGCAAAAAAAGATTAAAAGGAGAAGAATAAAAATGAAAAAATTTAATAAAAAGAAATTTATAGTAAGAATAATTGAATTATTAGTAATAATAGCAACAATTATATTGACAATAAAAGCAATAGCTTATGCAACAGCAATAAGAGGCTACAAAGGATATGGCGGGGAATATTTGGTACCAGTTTTAGGACTATTAATAATATTAATAATAGAAGATTGGTATCAAGAAAGTGAGAAGAAAAAAGATGAAAACAGAAGAACAAATAAAAGAAGAAATTAGAAAACATAAAGAATATTTAAAAAACACAAATTTTGAAGATAGAACAACAGAACAAAAAATGCATTCTGCAATAATAGAAGCTTTAGAATGGGTATTAGGAGGAAGAAAAAATGCCAGATAAATTAGACAAATGTTACTATTGGCACATTATTACTTTAGCAAAAATGAAAAATAATATTAAAGAGTTGAAAGGAGTAAAAAATATGAGTGGATACAAAAAAATTAAAGATCTTATTTCTGATATAGATGAATTTCATAATGAAGCGGAATTAAGAGAAATATTACAAGAAATTTTATTTATCTGTGAAGATAATATAAAAAATGAACCATCTACCGACAGTCAAATCGAAAAATAGATGATTCATAAAAAATATTTAGATAAATACTTTCTATTTTCATTTTATCAAAAACACTAATATAAGTCAAGAAAAAATGTTTGTATATCATAAAAGAAAATAGAAAAAACAAAAGAGATTTTGAAGTTATTAGGAAAGGAGTATCGCACATGGCAAACAAAGATGCATATTATTTTAGCCATGACTCTAACGCACTAACAGATCCAAAAATACTTTCAATGCGTTGTGATTACGGACTAGAACGGTTATGGTTTATATTGGGCAATATTAGAAATGTTAAGAAATGAATCTACATATAAATTGCCATTAAATAAAAATACATATAGAGCAATAAAAATGCAAACAGGAACATCAATAAATGTTGAACAATATATAAATGATTGCATTAATGAGTATAAAGATAGTGAAAGTGGAAATGGATTATTTAATTCTAAAGATGGTATGTTTTGGTCGGAAAGTTTTATTAGAAGAATGGAAAAATACGAAGACTTAAAAGAAAAAAGAAAACAAGCAGCAAATGCAAGATGGAATAAAGAAAAAGAAAAAAACGAAAAACAAGAAAAAGATACAAAGCAAGAGAAAAATGCAAAAAAATGCAAAAGTATAAAAAAATGTTGCAAAAGCAATGCAAGTGCATACCAAAAAAGATACAAATGCAATGCAAAATTGAAAAAAGTGTATGCAAAAATATGCAAATTAAATGAAATTAAATTAAATAAAATTAAATTAAATAAAATTAAATCTATCTATCCATCTAATCATGTGTTCCAAGAAAATGAAAAATTGAAGATGGACAAGACGGATGAGATAGAATTTGAGAGAGTTATTAGTAATTGTGAATTACATGTATTGGATCCTGCACTTGCTATTGAAATTGAGGAAATAGTAAAAGAAATGTATATGGACTTAAAAACTAAAGAAAAAATAAAAGAACTTAATTCAAAGAAAATATTATATGCACTAAAACAATTTGCAATAGCAAACACGCAAACTGAAATAAAAAAACCAAAGGAATATTTTAAGAAATGTGTTTTATCTGCAATGAATCAAACGGAGTTAAGTACGCAATATGATGTTAATACAATATACAAAATGGGGGCTTTAGTATGAGTATGTTTAGTTCATTGTTTAATAGAAATACAGTTCCAATATATCAAAAAATGGAAACAATAGAAAGTGGAAATTCAGTAGTAAATGCAAAAAGGAAAAAGGCATACGATTATTATAAATGCGACTATTGTGGAGCTGAAATAAGAATAAAAGAGAAGAGGCATGAAATGACAGGAGGAATTGCAATAATACCACATACAATTACTAGAAGAGGAGAACTAAGATTGGCATTATGTAGTAAATGCTTAAAACCAGCCTTGAAGGAATTAGAAAAGGAGAAATAAATGGGAGAAGATAGTAAACTAAGTACACTATTTTATGCAATAGTTGGTTCAGATGAAGAAATGAAACCACTAGGGAAAACAGAATTAAATTTAATTGATGAGGAAAGTAAAAATCCAAAATATGCTGAAGGTGGAATAAAAAATAAATGTGTAGCTTTTGCAGAGGTAGGAGAAAATGGATTTTCAGGAGAATTAGAGTTAATTGTAACACCTAAAACAATGAAAAAGAAAAGATTTATAAAATTAATTATGAGCAAAGGTTATCAAAAGAATGAGGCTTATAAGATGCATCAAGAATATATGAAAAAATATAAATCTAGAACTTTAATAGGATTCACTATTTTTCTAGAGAGCTATAATATAAAGCCGATATTCAAATTGAAAATTGGAGAAAAAGTTTATGAAGGAGGAATAGATTTTGGATAGAGAAAAATTAGAAGAATTAGCAAAACAAAGAATGCAACAAATTGCAAAAAAAGTAAAAGAGGAACTTCCAGAGGGATTTGGATTTGTAGTATTAGCATTTGAATTTAATGCTGCACCAAACACAGCACAAATGATGTATGTTTCTAATGCTAATAGAGATGATGTTGAAAAAGCAATGAAAGAATGGATTGAAAAAACAAGAGATTCTTATGGAAATGATACAGTAAAATATGGAGGTAAAAATGATAATAGTTAGCCAAGATAAAAAAACAATAGTTAATTTTAATAATATTTTAAAAATAGACTGTGTAAACGATGAAATAATTGTATTCTATAAAAGTGAAGAGGTACCGGGAGTTGAAGGAACAGAAAGTATAGGCTTCTATGGGACAGAAGAAAGGGCAAAAGGAGTATTATCAGAAATAGTACAAAAGTATTCTAGCTATTTACAATTAAATGGAGGACCAGCAATCTTGCAAGGACAAATGGATATACAACCTAATATATTTAATATACCTAAAGTTTATGAAATGCCAGAAAAATAAAATTAAATGGAGTGTGATACAAATGATATATGAATTTGAAATGATAGGAGATATTGTTGGAAAAGCAAGACCTCGAATGAATACAAGAACAGGAAAAGCTTATACACCAACTAATACTAAAAACTATGAATATTTTTTGAGACAATGGTTTATTAGAGAATATCCTAACTTTACAACAATAGAAACAAGAGTAAAGGTAACAATTATAGCTTACTTTGCTATTCCAAAAAGTACAAGTAAAAGGAAAGAAGCGGAAATGCTAGCAGGACTTATAAGTCCAACAAAGAAACCTGATGCAGATAATATTATAAAAATAGTATTAGATGCTATGAATAAATTTGCTTTTAAAGATGATACACAAGTTACAAAATTAGAAATTGAAAAGAAATATAGTAGAACACCTAAAATTTATATAAAAATTGAGGAATATTAGGAGAAAAGCCTATGAAGTGTATAAAATGTGGAAAATATCCTTTTTGTAACAAAATAAAAAATTCACAGCAAGAAGCTTGTGAAGAATTCATAAAAAGATCATTAGGAATAAAGATTACAAGAGAGGAAGAGGAAAAGAATGAAAATAGATAATATAGATGAAGTTGAAGCTTTTGCAAAAGAAATGAATTATTTTTTTACGTACATAGAAAGGACAAATTCAGATTTAAAAAATGAATTAAGAGTTAAAGAATTAGAGCAAGATGATTTATTACATGAAATAGAATTAAGTAAATTAAATGCTTTTGAACTTTCAAAGGTGGCAGTTAGATTAAGAGATGTTAGACAAGAAAGAAGAGTAATAAAGGACAAGCTTGAATTTATATCAACATTAAAAGGATTTTCTGATAAATATAACAATAAGCTAATAACAGGCGATATAGCACAATTATTAAAAAATATAAGAATTCTAAAAGAAAACTGGGATACTAGAATATATAAAACTAGAGTTTTAGAAGATTTAAAAATTAGTAAAATGAAAAAGAAAGAGGAAAGCGAATGATTAAATTTTTATTAGGTTTATTCATAGGAACATTTATAGGAATTGCAATTATGTGTTTGATGTTTGTAGCAAAAGATACTGAAGAATGAAAGGAAAATAGATATGCCAAAATTTAATAATATAGATTATAAAGAACTTTTGACAGATGTACAAGTTGTATATAGTTGTCCATATTGTAATAAACAATTCTTCAATAAAAATTCATATAGGAATCATATAGTAAAAGGTTATTGCACAATGTGTGATATTAAAACAGGTAAAAGTATAGAAATTGAAATACCATTAGATTGGCTGGGGAGGGATTAGAGATGTTAGTTCCGATAGTAGATATGAACGAATTTGAAAAAGTAGGTTTTAAAAAGTGTAAAAAGCCTTATGACAATTGTTATTATTTATGTTTCTCAAAAGGAATACAATATATTTTTTTAAGTCCTGTAATGATAGATATTGAAAAATGGGAAGAGGAAGATCCAAGAATACATAAAAATGCTAATTGTAGATATAGAGATGAAAGAACAGCACAAGATTTTATGTGTGAATTGATACAAAATAAAATGGTAACATGTGATTATTTAATTAAGAGGTGATTCAATTCATGAGTAATATTTATGATATGTCGGGAAAAAAGAAAGTGATATTTACAGAAAATCTTGAAACCAATATTACATATAAAGAAATAATGAAAATAGTAATAGAAAATGCAACAGAAGAAGGATGTCATCAAATATTTTGTGATGGTGGAATAAATATGTGTCCATCAGATATATTTGGATCAGAAAAAATAGACAAACAAAAAGAAGAGGATATTTGCAATTATGAAAGTATTGGCTGTACAAAATGTTGGACTAATGCAATAAAAGGATTGGAGGGGAAAATAAAATGACAGAAGAACAGATACAAAAAATGCAATTAGCTAAAAGCAATATATTAAAGGGAGAAGATATAGAAGCTGCTGCATATATATTAGAAAAATGTGTATTTGATAATGTGATTATTATAGGAGGAAGAGTTAATTATTTAAAAATAGCGACAAGACAAATATTAGATTTCATTAAAAGATATAAGGAAAGCGATTATGAAACGATATGCCTAGAAAATAACGAATTACGAGAAATAGCAGACAGAATTCAAAGTGAATACAATGAGTTATTAAATAAAAAAAGAATAAATAGTGAATACAGACCATGTATAGTTAGAAATAAAAAAGCATTATTTCATAAATGGGTACATACAAAAAATTTATTAGGTCAAGAATTTGAAGTTGGATTAGTAGAATATGAAAATGGACAAATAGGAGAGACAACACCAAACAGTATAAAATTTTGTGATGCAAAATTAGATGAATATTGTTTTACAAAGGAGGAATAATCAATGGCTGAAACAAAAAAATATAAAGTTATATGTTGTAATTGTAATAAAGAGATATATGCAACAAAATCAATATTTCATAAAATGGGCATGTTTGATTTAGGACAAGGAAGATGTTTACATTGCAATACAAGTTTACAATTAATATATGAGCCGGAAACAGACACGATGAAATCAAGATTATATGATGATTTTATAAAAGAAAGACAAAGCAAAATGAAAAATTAAATTTATATGGAGGTACTAAAAGATGAAGTGTACAGGAAAAGAATGGGATACTTGCAGAGTTGAAAAAATGGGATGCAAAGGATGTTATTATGATGAAAAAGAATTTGTAACATTCACAAAAGATGAAGAAGCGATAAATGTATATTTTGTAAAAGATGGTATAAAAGTTGCAGATATTTTAATGGGAGTAGCAGCAACAATAAAAATTATTATGGAAGAAACCGGAAAAGACAAAGAAACAGTATTAAAAGTAGTTAATGAAATGATTGATGAAGCCAATAAAAAGAAAAAGGGGAAAAATAATGAAAAATGATAAAGTAGAAAATATAAAACAAGCAATATTTAGAATGATTTGCAGAAATGATGTTTGTATTATGAATCCTCGGTTATGTTATTAGTACAAGAGGATTAGCAGATATACAAAATATCTCATATTACAAAGCTAGAAAATACTGTAAAGAATTAGAAAAAGAAGGATTGATAGAATTTATTAGAGAATATATACCAGATCAATTTAGTTATGAAGGAGAATTAGAAAATGAAGCTTTTTGGAATATTGGTTGGAGAACAACGAAAAAGGCTTTAGAAAAAGAAATATGGAAACAAGAAGAAGCGGAAGAAGAAGGAATACGAAAAGAAGTGTGGGGGGATTAAGATGGGAAAACTGGATTTAGAAAATTTACAAAGCATAATAGAACATTTAGAAGTATCAAGAACAAATACTGAAAATATTATTGAAGAACAAAACATGACTTTATTTCATTCAAAAGATTATTACGAAGGACAATTGGATACCTACAATGATGTAATAAGAATGCTAAAAATATATCAAGAGAATAGTAAGGAGAATTTATGAAAGAGATATTATTTAAAATATTAGTTGTATTACTTAGTCCAGTATATTTTATGTTTTGGATATTTGCAAACATAATGGGATTGGCGATGGAAATTGGACAACCAATATTAGATGTTGTACTGGAAAAAGTAGAAAAAATGTCATCTTTTTGGAAAGAATTTTTTAAAGGAAAAAATAAATGAAAAAAACACAAGAAATAAAATATAAAGATGAAATATGGGAAAGAATATTAAATTCTAAATATGAAAATAAAAATATCACTTTTGTTGGAGATGGAATTAAAGAAAATAGTATTTCTAATTATTTAGATAGTTTTAATTTAGGAATTGCCGGATTTAATAAATTTATTTCTAATAATAAAAATGGTGAAGAAATTCTACCTATGTATTTAAAAAAGCCTCAAGCTGAAAGACAATTAGAAGAAAAACTCAAGAAATTAGGAGAATAATTATGGATTTCAAAATTGATAAAATGTCTTTGGAAGATTTAATTTCTATAAAAGATATTCTAACTACTGAATTTGATGATTTTTGGAATTATGAAATTTTAAAAAGTGAATTAGAAAGTAATAATTCCTACTTTTTTGTTGCTAAAAATATTTCTGGAGAAATTGTTGGTTTTGCTGGAATAAAAATCATTTTAGATGAAGCTGATATTATGAATATTGTTATAAAAAAGGATTTTAGAAATAATGGAATTGGTTCTTTACTTTTAGATTACTTGATTTCTTATTCTAAAAGTATTAATTTAAAAACTATTACTTTAGAAGTAAATGAGCTTAATTTACCTGCCATTAAATTGTATAAAAAATTTGCTTTTTCAAAATTAGGGATTAGAAAAAAATACTATAATGGAGAAAATGATGCAATTATAATGAGAAAAAGTTTCAAGCGATGTTGAAGAAAGGTATTATAAATAATTAATTTTTCGGCTTGTTACATAATTTAAGAAATTCTAAATTGATTTTTTGGG
>OGIG01000440.1_pt1 | contig 39847 bp, 70 predicted proteins | sample 1571601 | NCBI WGS metagenome assembly OGIG01 (sample SAMEA2581953, study PRJEB24529) | metagenome | biome: Human gut stool | place: China | collected 2011 | reverse complement strand
GGCTGGCAAGAAAATCATGGTACACCCACAGTTGCCAGTCTGCCAGCCAAATTCAGAAAATGACGATTTAAGGAGGGATTGAATGGAAAATGTGAAAGTGCCCGAAAACAAGAACCTTACCCCTGACGGGTCTTTTAAGACGAAGTATGGCCGTACCACCTATCTGGTGAGCGTGTTTTTTAATCACGACAGCACAGAAACCGCTGAAAGCAAGGTGAAGCGGCTTATCATTGCCGACCTGAAAAAGAAATGTGGTTAAAATCCACTTCCCACCTTGACAACTCTAATCAGAAGATACCCTCCTGTCAGCTATGCAGGCGGCGGGTACAGACAGTATGCCAGAGGGCGTGGAGCGTCAGGGCATCGGCACCCCGGCAACCAGAGCTGCCACCATTGAAAAACTGGTGCAGAAGGGCTTTCTGGAACGCAAGGGCACCAAGAAAACCAAGGTGCTGCTGCCCACCGACAAAGGCAAAGCCCTCATCACTGTGATTCCCGAAGAAATCCAATCCCCGGAAATGACCGCCGATTGGGAAACGAAATTGCTACAAATCGAACGCGGCGAAATGGAGCCGAATGAATTTATGATCGAAATCAATACGATGATCTCCTCGCTGGTAAAAACCACTGAGGCTGCGAAAGGAGCGAATGCGCTTATGAAAAACAAAATCATTGGTGTCTGCCCGAACTGTGGTGCAAATGTTGTGGAGCGTGAAAAAGGCTGGTTCTGCGAATCCAACCCTTGCCGTTTCGTGCTGTGGAAGGACAATGCGTTCTTTAAGCGTCTGGGCAAGCGGCTGGACGCTCATGTGGCGGACAAGTTGCTGCGGGATGGCCGGGTCCGGCTGAAGGACTGCAAGAGTGCCAAGGGCAAGACCTACAACGCTACCGTGCTGCTGGGCACTGAACCCGATGGCCGCAGCAAGTTTTCGCTGGAATTTGAAGGTGGGTGCTGATGGAGCAGATAAAAGAAGCGGTCTACCTTATCAACGATGAACGCTATCTGCATCTCCGGGAAAACGGTGCAGGGGTCGGCTTTGCCACTTATAACAAGGTAACTGGCGAGCCGCTGGAAAGTGGGCAGATCTCGGAAAAGAATCTGCCGCCAGATGGACAAAACACCATCTCTGCCGCCCGGAACTGGTATCTGTTTGAACTTTCGGACGATGACCGTAAGGCCATCCAACAGGAAAGCGTAAAGATCCTCGAAAACATCCCGCAGGCGGGCATCGGCAGGCGGCGCATCTGGGAGCCGGAAACGCTGCCGAAGGATATTCGTCTCATCAACAGCCACTATGACGACCTCTACCGCATTCCCGATGGCGGAGTTGTACAGGTGGATTACCCGGATGGGCGCAGCTTTACGGCACGGCTGGAACATCTGGATGATTATCACTTTGACATGGGCGGTCTGGGCAATGTGTTCCACATCTGTCAGTTTGCCGAGGTCATGGAACGAAACCATGCAGACTTCTACCCGGAGATTCAGACACAGGACGAGCAGGCTGCATGGGAACTGGGCGGCAAAGGCTATCTTGCCATCCAGTCCTGTGAGGATGGATGGGACTACACCCTCTACCACAGCGATTATTCTGTGATGGACGGCGGGCAGCTGGGTGCCCCGGAACTGACCATTCAGGAAGCCCGTGAGCAGATTCTGGAAGCACACCACATGGAAAAGGGGCGGCGGCTGTTGCAGGACTACGATGCCGTCATGGATAAAGTTGCGGAAGCCGAGGAACTGAGTGCAGACCATCGCCCTTCCACACTGGAAAAGCTGGCAGAACTGGCAAGTGATACGTCTGCGCCAAAATCCTCTGCACGTTCTGCACCGGAACTGTGAGGTGGACGATGCAGCAAAAATGGAACCAGAATTTTGACGGTGAACCCATGACGGACATCCCGCAGAAGTTTCTGAACGCAGGGTGCGATGTTTATATGGTGATGCAGCTGCGGCATGACGAAAAAATCCTCGATGAAAGATTTGCTTCCATGCGGGAACTGCATCGTCGGGGCAAAACGCCAGACCCGGAGCATTACGAGGTCACCTACTATGCTGATTTGCCCGCCATGTGGCAGGATGTGCCGAACAACGAGATTTTGGAAGAACTATTTCAGATGTTCAACCTCTCCCGTCCGCAGGATTTTGAGGGGCACAGCCTGTCGGTCAGCGATGTGATCGCACTCAAACGCAATGGCGAGATATCTGTGCATTATGTGGACAGCATCGGCTTCAAGGAACTGCCGGGGTTTCTGGACAAGCAGCCGGAACGCCCTTCGGTGCTGATGAATCTCAAGGAAAAGTGCGATGCCCCGGAGTGCAATCCCACGGTATGCCGGAAAGTGAGGGCTGAACATGAACTTTAACCATGAAGAACTCATGCTGATGATGCTCTACAACACCGGCACCCGGCTGGGGCTTATCCACGAACTGCGGCTCATGCAGTGCTACCTGATGCCCGATGAAACCGCCCTGCGGGAACTGTCGGAGGGTGTTATCGAAAAGCTGAAACTGCTGACTGATGCGGAGTTTGCCGAACTGGAATTTCCACCGGACTGATTTTTGCCGCCTACGGGCGGCGTACATAAGAGCTTTCGCATCCTGCAAAGGTATGATATACTGAAGCTGACAGCTTTCAGGTCGCAGATAAAAGATGAGAGGTGCTTTTTATGGCAGGTTTGAAGGGAAAGACCGGTATCGTGACCGGCGGCAGCAGCGGGATCGGTTTCCAGATCGCAAATGTGCTGGCTCAGGCCGGCGCGACAGTTTATGTCATCAGCCGCACCGGAAAGCCCAAAGAGGGTGTAGGCGAAAGTGCACCGGGCGTTGTCCATCTGCGGGGTGACATCGGCAATGCAGAAGCTATGAAAACACTGGTGGCGGAGCTGGCCGCAAAGCATAACGGCTGTCTGGATTTTCTGGTAAACAACGCAGGCGTCAGCTATAAATGCCGGGCCGAGGACTTTCCCATGGAGCAGTTTGATAATATCATGAATGTGAATGTCAAATATCTGTTCCAGATGAGTGTGATTTGCTACCCCTATCTGAAGAAAAGTGTGGACAAGGGCCGCATCATCAACATCACCAGCATGAGCGCCCATCTGGGCTTCAGCGAGGTGGTGCCGTACTGTGCCAGCAAGGGCGCTGTGCTGGCGATGACCCGCGCTCTGGCCGTGGAGTGGGCGCAGGACAACATCACCGTCAACAGCATTGCGCCGGGGTGGTTCCGCAGCAAAATGAACGAGCAGGTAGTGGACGCAGCCCGGGAGCAGAAAATTCTGAACCGGATGCCGCTGCACGCCTACGGTGACACCCGCGACTTGGGTAAGATGGCCGAGTTCCTGGTGGGCGATGGTGCCGCTTATATCACCGGACAGGATTTTGCCGTGGATGGCGGCGCACTGGCGTTCGGTTATTGAGAGGAGCTTCTCTGCAATTTTTCGGCAGCTTCGCTCGTATTCCAGATAAAGGAACCGAATTTCGTTGGCATAACGGAGGAACCATTATGGCAATCTTTGAAAAGACCATCCGAAACAAGAATTTTGACAAACTGCTTCGGAAGCTGGAAAATGAAATCCCGGACAGCAGTTGGTCGGCAGATTTAGAGGCAGGCAGTGATTTCAAAGAGGGCGATGCCCGGTGCAGTGTCCGTGTGTTTGAACGGTACAGCATGATGGGCGGCAACCGCCTGAGTCTGACACTGACCATGTTCCAGAATGGAGATAGCCCGATTCGGCTGTCTGCAATTACAGCGGGCGGCAGTCAAGCGGTGTTCTTCAAGGTGAACACCCTCGGAGAAGAATCTTTTCTGGACGATGTAAAGGACCTGCTGGAAGAAATTTTGGAGGAATAAGATGTTTTACGCTGGAATTGATCTGCTGTTCAGTATCCTGTTTCCCATCCTGTTCCTTGTGGTTTTGGGCATGATCCTGTGTGCCATCATCGGAAATATCAGCACATGGAATAAGAACAACCATTCACCGCGGCTGACCGTTCCGGCAACGGTGGTGGCAAAGCGCACGGAAGTTTCTCGCCACCATACGGACAATACGATGATGCATACGTTCACGACCTATTATGTGACCTTTCAGGTGGAAAGCGGCGACCGCATGGAACTTACCGTAAGTGGTTCGGACTACGGAATGCTTGTGGAGGGCGACATTGGAAAGCTGAGTTTTCAGGGCACCCGCTATCTTGGGTTTGAGCGGAACTAAGCGTTCTCCTACATTATATAGTAAGGAGTACTGTATGAACGATCTGTTTATCCAAGGGCTGACCATCGACTGGAACAGAGTTCGCCCATACAATTATGTTCGTCAGATTCCTGCCATCAGTGGAATCGACACTTTTACATTCCATAAGCCCATTACGTTCTTTGTTGGCGAAAATGGAAGCGGAAAATCTACGCTTCTGGAAGCAATCGCTGTTGCTTACGGCTTCAACGCAGAGGGTGGAACGAAGAACTATTCATTTTCCACATACAACTCCCATTCGGAACTATGTGAGGCTATGACGATTTCCAAGGGGTATCGCAGACCAAAGTTCGGGTATTTTCTCCGAGCAGAGAGTTTCTATAATGTAGCCACCAAGGAAATCGACTATTCCGATGACGATCATCCCTCCAAAGGCTATCACCAAAAATCACACGGTGAAAGTTTCCTCGCCATTGCGCAGGACTACATGGATGCAGATGGAGTCTATATTTTTGACGAGCCGGAAGCTGCGCTATCCCCGCAGAGGCAGCTCACGTTACTGATCAACATTTATCGGTGTGCCCAAGAAGGGGCGCAATTCATTATCGTATCACATTCACCCATTCTCCTCGGAATGCCTGATGCTGAAATTTTTAGCTTCGACAATGGCACGATTCATCCTTGTCAGTATGAAGATACGGACAGCTACGTTATCACCAAAACATTTGTAAATAATCGGCAGCATTTTTTGAACCAGCTTCTGAATGAAGAAACGTAATTCCGGGAAAGGACATTCCATATGAATGATTCTACGTTGAAAGAGCTTTGGCAGCAGGTCGCTGAAAAGAAAAGCTGCGAAGCAAAGCAGAAAGAACTGACCGCCCAGAGAGATACGCTTGCTGACCGCCTGAAAAAGCTGGAAAAATCCAAGCTGGCAGAGCAGGCTGATGTGGACCGTCTGGAGGGACACAGCCTTGCCGCATTTTTCTATCAGGTCATCGGAAAGATGGATGAAAAGCTGGACAAAGAACGGCAGGAAGCCTATGCAGCCCGTGTCAAGTACGATGCGGCTCTCCATGACCTTTCTTCCGTTGATGCTGATTTAGCACAAATTCAAAATAGGTTGGCACGGCTGTCCGATTGCGAAAGGCAGTATCAAGCTGCTCTTTCCGAAAAAATCAAAAGCATCAAAGCATCTGCCCACCCTGCCGCACAGCAGGTTGCGGAAAGCGAAAGCCGTATTGCCGCGCTGAAAGTCCAAAAACGGGAGCTGCTGGAAGCTATCAACGCCGGAAAGACCGCCCTGCATACGGTCAATGAAGTTCTGGAAACCCTCGACAATGCCGAGGGCTGGAGTACATGGGACGTAATGGGCGGCGGTTTGATGGCCGATCTTGCCAAGTATGAGGAACTGGACGATGCACAGGAACAAATCGAACAGCTCCAAGTGGAACTGCGGCGGTTCAAAACTGAACTTTCCGATGTTGAAATCACCGCAGACCTTCAGGTTACGGTGGACAGCTTTTTGAAATTTGCGGATTTCTTCTTTGACGGCCTCTTTGCAGACTGGGCAGTTCTGGATCACATCAATCAGGCACAGAGCAGAGTGGAGAATACCAAAGGTCAAATCAAGCGAGTCCTCGCACTTCTGAAAAAGATGCGCGAAGATGTTGATGTCCAAATCGCTGACGAAAAAGAGAAGCAGGAGCAGCTTGCGGTGGAAACCGAACTGTAGGTTTGGAGTGTCTGTGTATGAAACGAAAATTCCCAAAGATTTTGGATGTCGCTATTCATTCCATAAATCTTATTCTTATCAATTATGCGCTATCGAATATGATGGCTTTTTTTCGGAGCAGCCTCCTTTACATTTTGTTTTTCACCTCTGAAATGTGGGTCTTTGTCCAATACCGAAAAAATATTGAAGAATTGAGCGACAGTAAAGCTCTTGCAAATCTTCTGCTGATAATCTGTGTTGCTATCGAAATCGGGCTTTTGTATTTCTTTGGGATTGTTTCTGGCGAACTGATTCCATTTAAGATCAAGTGGTGAAATCAAATCTTTTAGTGTACTATTGATTAGGAGACGCTGATATGAAATGTCCTATTTGTGGAGAAGAAATGCTTGCGGGAGGATTGATTTCCGCTGGTATCTCAGTTGGGTGGGTTCCAAAAGACGAGTTTGATAAAAAAGGACTTAGAAGAATTTCCTATCAGGAATGGCACAGTATTGGCAATTCCAGCATTTTATTAGGACAGACAAAGATACCAAACGCTTTTCTATGCAAAAAATACAATAAAGTCATTGGCGTGTTTGATGTTCGCAAAACATTTTCTCATTATGAAGCTGTAACTTTATAGATTAAGGAGATGAATTCTCATGAGTTATGGATGGGCAACTGTTTTCACTTTAGCGGCATGGTTTGCAGGGCTTGTGATTGATGTAAATGTGCGGGTCGGCGACCTCGGTTTACGAACCGTGCTTCCCGTCATCGTGATGGGGTGCTGCGTTATGAAGTACATAAAGGACAATAGCAAATAATCTTATCTCAATACACTTTCCAGCGGGCAACCCCAAAATGGTTGCCCGCTATTTTTATACCCTAAAATCTAAAAAAGGAGGCAAAAATGCCAAGCAAAACCGAAGAATATCTCGCCCTTGCCCAGCGCACGGCCAACGGCCTGACCCGGTATTGGGAAAGCTGGACGGACTACCTGACCACCGCATCCCGGCTGTACAAGTACCCTTTTGCCGACCAGCTCATGATCTACGCCCAGCGCCCGGATGCCACCGCCTGCGCCGACTTCGACATCTGGAACAATCGGATGAACCGCTATGTGCGCCGAGGTGCCAAGGGCATCGCTCTGCTGGACGAATCCAGCGGCTTCCCCCGGCTGCACTACGTCTTTGACGTAAGCGACACCGGGGTGCGCCGCAATTCCCGTGACCCGGAGGTGTGGCAGCTCGGTCCCGATTTGGTGCAGCCGGTTTCGGAAATGTTGAGCAAGACCTACGGCATCAGCGGAGAGCGTGTCAGCCAGCAGCTTGCGGATGTTGCGGGGAAACTGGTGGCGGATTACTGGGACAACAACGGCGGGGACATTCGTGCCATCGTTGACGGTTCGCTCTTGATGGATTATGATGAAGCCGGGGTGGAGATGCAGTTCAAGTCTGCCGCCGCCATCAGCGTCACCTACACGCTGCTGGAACGCTGCGGCATTGAGCCTGCCGGGTGGTTCGACAAGGACGATTTTCAGTCGCCCTCCTCGCGGAGGGCGTGGATATACACTGTCATTGTCTTGATCCGAGATCTGCTGTCCGCAACTCCCGCAGTTTACCGATGATCTGATTCAAAAGTTCAACACGCTGTGTCCGTTCATCTGAGTACCGATTGATCTTTTCCAGTCTCATCATATCTTGCCGAACATCTTCTGCGACATAGTACATTGCCAGCGCAGAATGTTTTCCAAACTCTTGAAGAGCGTCTGTGTTGGCAGCCTGAACACAAGCCCCCGCCGCGCGAATGTACCCTTCATAGATCTCACGATCGTGCTGCTGTTTTTCTATCTTGTCCTGATGTTCGTATTCCAGTTGTCTCATTTTTTCTGCGTGTTTGTTGTTCAGATATGTCGTTGCTACCGGAGATACAACGGCTCCAATAATAGCCACGATCGCTGCAATTTCAGAAAATTCCATTTTCATCGCCTTCCTTCTGCCACAGTATACCGCAGAAGCAACCCCACATCAAGGCGGTCATGCCACCGCATACAAAATAAGCTCATTCCGAATTTTCCATTGTATTTTACAGCGTCCGGCGCTATACTCATTGCACAAGATACTTCCTGTGCATCCGCAAGGGTACACCGCACTGCCTTCGGGAGCAGTGTGGGAGTATCTTTTTTTATAATAAAAACGGAGAGACATAATCATGACGGAAACGATTCCTTGCCCAGTATGCGGCAAGACCCATGTTGCAGAATATGACATCTGTGATGTCTGTGGTTGGGAAAATGCCCCTGTGCAGCTTTTCGAGCCCAACCTTCCCGGCGGTGCAAACGAAATGAGTTTGCAACAAGCCAAAATGTGATATCACCTTATCAAAAACCGAACTACTATGTGCACAGGCGATATGATTAAAGTAAGATTTATCGAAAAAGACGATCCTATTGCATTGCGCAATGGAAAGATTTATGTTGCCCGCGTATTGAAACCAACAAAAAAGGGAAAACGCTGGTACGGAATCGAACAGAGTGAAATCAAATGAAAGAATACACGCCTTCTGGTAAAACACCGGAAGAACTTGCAGCTGAAATCAAAAAGCTGGAAGAAGAAAGCGAAAATATGACCGAATGGCCAGATGTAGATAACTACGTTGACGATTGAACCACGATGCACGCGCACCGTGGTTTTTGTTTGCCCATTTTTAGCACGATGTAGAAATGCACTGTGCTATTATTGTGCCACTTCTTGCGCCACTAAATAAAGCAATTTCCAGATAAACAGGGGTAATTAAGGCACAAGCGCCCACTTTCCCATCCCCTGCCGCACAAACAAAAACCCCCGAAAACCGGCTTCACAAGCCAACTTTCGGGGGTTTCTCTTTGGAGCTACTGACCTGATTCGAACAGGCGACCTGCTCATTACGAGCTAAAAAAGTCCATTTTTTCGCAAATTTTCGTTTCATTCTATTTTTTGCTTTTCGTTGTTGATTCGCCTGTTTTTTAATTTCATCTCATTTCGGTGCTTTACGTCATTTGTTACATTTTTACATGGATGTTGCGGTTTTTGTTGCGGTCATTTTAAGCAAGGCGGGCGCTGTATTTTTATGCTTTCTTCTGCGCCGGTTCCCGCAGGGCATCCCGCACGGTCTGGCCGACCCGGCGAATGCTTTCCTCGTTGGCGTGGGCGTACATCCGCAGCGTGGTGCTGCTGTCGGAGTGCCCGAGGCGGGCAGCCACGCTGACCACATCCGCACCGTTTGTGATGGCAATGCTGGCCGAGGTATGGCGCAGCTTGTGCGGGTGGAAGTGCTCGATGCCGAACCGCTTGCCGAACCGCTGGAAGTAGCGCGTGGGCGTGTCCGGATGCATAGGCTCCGCGCTGTCATCCTGCGTGAACACCCACCGCACCGTGACCGGCTGGGTGCGGCGCAGCGCCCGCAAGAGCTCTGCCACGTCCGGCGAGATATCCACCACGCGCACCTTGCCGTTCTTAGGCATGGTCTCGTACACGCCGCGCTCTGCCGTGTACTGCAAGTTCCGCTCGATGGTGATCGTGCCGGCATCCAGATCCACGGCACGCCATTGCAGGCCGCAGGCCTCGCCGCGGCGGCAGCCGGTGTCGATCAGCAGCAGAACGAACGCCTGCCACTTGAGCGGCTCTTCCTTCAGGCAGCGCAGGATGTACCGCATTTCCTCTGCGGTAAAGGCCTTGTGCTCCGCAGAGAGCGCGGCATCCTTCGACTGCTTCGGGCGTGGCACCTTGTCCATGGGGTTAACGTCCAGCGTGTCGTCCATCACTGCCGCCTTGAACATCCCGTGCAGCACCGCGTACACCTTCACCCTGCTGGCAAAGGCAAAGCGCTCCGGCAGCCCGGCCAGAAGCGCCTTGAGCATGGCCGCTGTGATATCCTGCATCGGCACATCGCCCAGCACCGGGAAAACGTGCTGCTCCAGCAGCTGCGTGTAGCTGGCACGGGTCTTTTCGGACACGGTAGCCGCCTTTTCCGGCAGATAGACCGCCCCGGCATACTGGCGCAGGGTCTTGACCTTGGCGGCTTCTACGGCCTGCGCAGCGGCCTGCTGGATGGTCTCCTCGCGGGTCAGCACTTCCCTGTCTTCCAGTTGGCTTTCCAGCTCTGCGGCAAAGCGCTGCAACTCCCGCTGCACAGTCCGTCTGCTCCATGTCGGCTCAGGCCGGAAGGTGCGCCACACCCGCCGCCCACGTCCGTTGCTGGCCTGCACCTGATAGACCACATTGCCGTTTTTGTCCAGCTTTTTCTTGATGCTCGCCATGCAGCACACCTTCCCTTCTCACGCCCACCGGCACGCCCGGCGGGCGTTTTCTTTTGCCCTTGTCTCAGTTCACCTTTTCAAAAACCATCGTAGCCTGAATGCGGTCGCCGCCCATCAGGCCTTTGCTGCCGCCGTTGGCCGTGGTGATGGTATGGAGCCGATAGCCTTTGGCGGCCTGCTGGTTGATGACATTCTCCAGCTCAGTCAGGTTGCCGGAGCCGGTGCCGATAAACTTTTCTTTCAGCGTCACCTGAAGGACGACGTACCGATATGCGTTGCCCGATGCTTCCGAGTAAGAAGATTCTTTTTGTAATGTGTCCATAAAGCCCATAATAATGTCCTCCTGTTTATATATCCCTGCAAAGCCCCACGGCCTTGCCTTCAATCGTTACGGTGTTTATTTCCTCCAGCTGCCGATTCACAAGCGCCATGCTTTGCATTGGCGCGCCGGGGGAGTTTTTTGTTTACCGATAACAAATCTTGACGGTAACAAAGGGTCCACTTTGATTTTTTATCATTTCAGCATCGGGAGTGATAGTTTTATATTCTCCGCCGGTGATAACCGCTGTAACACTTTTCAGACAATGCTGGCGCATGATTTCTTTAACGTGAAGGGCTTCATCTGCACCGATATAACCGATTTTTTCTCCATCAACTATTACCATTACGGCATTTTCATCGTGCGGATTATTCGGTTCTTCAACAAGCTCGGCTGTTTTCGTTGTGCGCTCAAAACGATAAATTTTCTGATTTACTTTTCCTGCTTTAATCAATGATTTACAGGTTTTTCCCCAATCAGGATTCGGGTTGGCCACTTTTGCGATGCTGGTTCTATGATAATACGCTCCCGGAATTTCAAAAGTTTCCTGCAAACGGGTTGCATCCTTTGACAGGATTGATTTTTGCGCTGTATTTCTTTCAGCACTTTCTTTTTTCTCTATAAATTCATCAAGTGCGGTCGCTGCTTGTTTTTCATTTTCGGGTAAAATACCCTTATGGAGCACAGATTCAGCAGCACCTGCTACCATGCCATACAAAAAGCAGATGCCCAAATAGCTTAGAGCACCCATCAAAGCACCCGAGGCGATGGCAAGGGAGATTTCCCGACCTTGTCCGAAATAGTAATATGCTGCAGAACCAACTCCGCAAATGCCGGCTGCAATAAACATCCAACTTTTTTTATTTTGCATAACTGCACTTCCTCCTGCTTATATATCCCTGCAAAGCCCCACGGCCTTGCCTTCAATCGTCACTGTGTTCATCTCCTCTTTGGTGAGGATGATGCTGGTATAAGCCGGGTTTTCTGCCCGCAGTTCGATAAAGTTCTCATGCAAGTACACCCGCTTCAAAGTGGCCTCGCCATCGATCCGCACGGCGGCAACCTCGCCGTTTTCAACCGTTGGCTGGCTGCGGATGGCCACCAGATCGCCGTCATGAATCTTCGGCTCCATGCTGCTGCCCTCACAGGTCAGGGTAAACGTTGCCCGCCACTTGGCAGGCACGCAGACCATGCGCTCAATGTTTTCCTCTGCTGTGACGGGCGTACCGCAGGCGATCCTACCAACCAGCGGCACCTCCACCATGGCGGGCATTGGCTGAAATCCCGGCGGGATCTCGCCACTGTTGGGGGCGCTGCTCTTGCACAGGAGATAGTCAATTGACACCCCATAAAATTCCGCCAACGCAATGAGCGTTTCCGAGTTTGGCTCTCTTGTGCCCTTCTCATAGTTCACATACGTTGTGTACGGCATATTTAGTCCGCGTGCAGCCTCTCTCATATTGAGCCCTTTTTCTTGACGGAGCTGAGATAGGCGATTCATTTGCACCAACTCCTTTCTAGTTATTATAATACACATTTTGAGTAATGAAACAATGCATTTTACTCAATTTGGGCAGTTTAGACAAAAATCGGCTGTTCAAATTGGGTAATTTTTTTCTTTACAAATATTCATTTCGGGTATATTATAATTGTAGTTACTCGTTTTGAGTAATTCACAACTGAAAGGAGAGGTTAAGGTGCCCTACCCCAATATCAATGCCGAGCGCAGCCGTGCTGGAATGACCGTGGAAGATCTTGCACGGCACCTTGGCGTAACGCGAAAGACCGTATACAACTGGATGGCTCATGGCAGCATCCCGCAGTCCAAACTTGTGAAAATGTCGGAGCTGTTCAACTGCTCCATTGACTATCTGCTGGAAAGGGAGCCGGATCATGAAAGCATACGGAGGTGATACGGATGATAGCAACACGTCGCAAGATTTATACGGACAAGATTCTGGACAATCTGCTGGACGCACAAAAAAATATGGCATCTGCCGAAAAGGTAGATGCCAAGGGGCTGGTTTATCTGAGCCGCTTTATTTTACGTCTGCTGAAGCAGCTGGATGACGAAGTTATAGAGCTGTGTGCGGAAGCAGAGGAAAGCACAACCGACTGGTGCGGGAATGAAGTGGGTGAATAAAATCCGAGACTTTTTTAGAAACCTTGGCGAGTTTTGGGCTGACAACTGGAAAACTATCCTGTTATCAGCGGCCACAACCATTGTAATGCGTCTACTGTTACATTCGTAAGGAGGTCAACCACCATGGACAACACCAAAAAGCCCGGCGAACCACTGAAACCGGAACGCTGGGCAATTATTCGCTATATGCGTACTCATCGACCACCGTGGTGGTTGTATTGGACACCAGCCCTTATGTCGAGCATCATCCTCGTAATTGAAACCATAAAGATATTGCTGAAATAATTAGCGCTGCAAACGCCATTAGATTTGACACGATAATACCCGTCCATTCCCTGAAATTTTCTTGTTGATAGCGGGAATCTTCTTTTTCTTCCAATAACTTCTCTGCATTTTTCTTTTTATCAATGTAGTTAGCGTATAGCATCCCATCTTCTGTAACAACAAACTCATCATCCGTTTTAGAAAGTGCATAGTGCACAAGAAAACCCAGCTTTAACAGGTGCCCTGCGTTGACTGGATGCAAATGAAGAATAGCTCCATATCGTGCCATTTCTAAATATCTGGCGTCATCATCGGACAGAACGATTTTATCAAAATCAGTCATATTCTCACCTTCCTTCTGCCCCAGTATACCGCAGAAGGGAGACCACAACAAGGAGGTACACACTATGAACCGCTACATGATCTATATGCCTGCTGGCACGCAGGGGCGGCTGATCCCCTGCCATCTTGACGGCAGCCTGACGCTGGGCGAGATGGAGACGCTGGTTGACGGCCATATCGAGGTGCTGGACAGCAGCCTCGAACCGGAGTGGGCGCGGGAGCCGGTGGACGGCATCCGGCTGGTCGTTGGCGAGGACGCCAAGCTGTTCGATGCCAAGCGCAACGATAAAGCCACTTGGCTGTATCTCCATCAGGACTGTGACAAGATCGTGGGTGACACTTTTCTCTGCGCAGAGGTGGACGGCGAGCTGATCGGCTTTACCAAGCCGGTGGCAAAGACCATCTGCGAGGAGTTTGACATTGACATGGAGGATGACGCATGGAAAGACTGACAGCCCCGCGGTGCAACGGCATCAAGAACGGCTATTGGAGCACCGCCAAAAAGGACGATCTGGTGCAGCGCCTCGGACAGTACGAGGACACCGGCCTTACCCCGGAGGATATCCGGGAGCTGCGCCGCGAGGACAACCGATATCAGACATTCAACCCGGACTAAGGAGGTAATATTATGGCACGCAAAGCAAAAGTCGTCCCGGAGACCCCGTTCATGAACGTTAAGGATGCCGCCCGCGTCACGGGCCTGTCGGAGTGCTACCTGCGCAAGCAGCTGAAGGAGGGCAACATCCCCCACATCATGTCCGGCCGCTGCATCAGGATCAACGTCCCTGCCCTGCTGCGGCAGATGGACGCCGTAAAGTGAAAGGAGATCGCCATGAAAAAACTGAACGAGAGCTATATTCGTGTATCGTATGGTGAGGATGGAAACCCGCAGATTGAAACCAACTGCGTGGGGCTTGAGGCATCGAAACTGTGCGTTGCCCTGCTGGCCGCGCTAGCTGCCAGATCGGATGACCCGGCGGGCTATCTCATTTCAATCGTAACCAACGCCGCCGATCTGCTGGATCGCGTGGAAACCGAGGAGGACAATGAAACGGTATCTTAAAATTTTCGGCGTGGCATTTCTGGCTGGCGTGGGTGCAGCCCGGGTGCTGATCTGGCTGAACATGGGCATTGTGCACCTGCTGGTCATGCAGGGCGGCTGGGAGGCAGCTGCAGCGGTCAAGGCTGCGCCGTGGGTGCTTGCTGCGGTGGGCAGCGGTCTGATCTTCAGTATTGCCGTGATGCCTGCCGACAGCAAGCACTACGAGCACACCGCCCAGAAGCAGCAGCAGACCACCGTCAAGACCTCCAACGAGAGAAAGGCAGAGTAACATGGACGACCTAAAAGAGCTGCGCGCTTTGCGGGATCGGCTGCTGCAGTCCATTGGATGGTACACCGGCAAAGCTGAAAACGGGAGCACCGAGGTGAAAACCGATGATGTGATCTGCCGCCTGCGCTGGGTACTGAACGGTGAAGAGCCACGGCAGGGCGCATGAGAGACAACGACCTGATGTCGTGGTACACGGTCTACAACGCCAAAACGGACGAGATCGTGGCCCGCGGTACTGCTGACATGATCGTCCGGCAGATGGGATATGTCAACAAAAACAGCCTTTACTCCGCAGTTACTCACTCAAAAACAAGAAAAGGGCCACTCCCCCGGTACTTCTACCATGTGCAGAGGGTACGGCGGGAGTGGCTGGAAAAGGAAGGTATTTTATGAAAATCACCATTGAAACCATCGGCGATAATCTCTCTGTCAATATTAAATCACCAGAAGGGACTTCCCGTGCCGATATCGCGTCCGTCATGAGCCTTGCACTGGCAAGTACTGTGGCCTCGGTGATCCCGGCGGATGCACCATCTGCCGCACGCGTGAAAGCTGCGTCCTCCCTTGCCGATATGATCGCAACGGCAGTGAAGCAGAATTTTTTGGAAGTCGTTACCGGCAAGACTGGAAAGACTTCCGTCTTTACCGACAAGGAGGCGGCTTTCCTCTCCAAGCTGATGGGCTTATGACCGAGCAAAAAGAAAGAGCCTGCCCATGCGGCCACACGGACAAGCTCCAAGAGAACATGAACAATTTTCTCCCACCAGAGTATAGCACAGATCTGGATCAGCTGCAATATGCCGGCATCCTATACTACGCCGTGGATGGTCATGGGCACAAGTTTCAGGCCTCCACAGTGCTGCGCCTGAATGACCCGCAGCTGGGCGAGCTGATCCATTGGCTGCACTACCACCTTAAGGGCAGCAACCCGCCGCCTGCCCTGTACCATCTGGAGATGCTGCTGAACAATCTGGAATATCTGCGCGGCGGCAGACACTACCTGTATAACTCCATCTATCAGATCACACGTCTGGAGGCGCACCCATGAAAAAAGTAACTGTTGTTTATGATTCTTTTGCCTGTGTCGCCGATATTGAACCGGCAGAGCACAGCCTGAGCCTCATTCTGGAAGATGCAGCAGCCGATCAGCTGAAAGACGTACCGCTGCCGACCAACAGCGAGAGCGGACTGGAGGCAAACCGGTTATGTTATGCCATCAGATGGCTTGAGAGGCTGGCAGGCCGGTGGTTTGTGTACCCGTGCCCGATCAAGGCTATTTCCATTGAGGAAGTGGACCCATGAAAACTCTGATCTATGTGATCCTCGGTCTGGATCTGCTCTATGTTGCTCTGATGTACTGCAACAGCAACCGCTGAGAGGTGAGCCAAATGAAAGATATCCGCATTACTTACACATACCACCTGAAAAGCCTTGACATGGACGAGGATCCGACAACGGGCAGCCTTGTCCTCCAAGTAGAGGATGCCATTGCCGCCGAGCTGCTTCTGGCCGACCTCTCGCAGTCGATAGCAGGCCGTCACATCGGCACAGCTTTCCACTGCGTCTGTGAGATGCTTTTGTGGTATTGCTCAATGCACTACCGGTATATTCAGGGCGATGACAAAATTTTGAGCATCAGCCCGGTATAACCAGCGCCCTCCACTGGTGGCAGGAGGTAAAACAAGAGCCACTGCCACCCCCTTTGAGATGCAAAAACCGACTGGATCAGTCGTATCTGATCGTGCCGCATGTTGAGCCTCTCTCATTGTGACAAGATGTGTGGTATTGGGGCCACACGGGACTCCGGCGGGCCTTGATAGGCCGGTGCGTGCAGAAGCAGCACAACAGAAAAAAATCCGCAACAACCTATTGCGTCAAAAGGTGGGTGACTTTGTATCCGTAAGACTCGCACCCGGTAATAAACAGTTAAAAAGTAGTGTCGGTGACTGCTGGAACATAGGCAGCCTTCCGATGGCGGCAGGAAGTAAAACAAAAGCCGCTGCCAGTGTACCAAAGCACAGAAAGGAGATGATCCCATGGGAAGAATGGTCACCGTTGAGGAGTGGGCAGAGATCCACGGGAAAACGCCCGCCGCAGTACGGCGCACGATCCGTAAAGGCGTATGGAAAAAGGCGCAGAACGTCCTTGTTGACGGCAAGCTTACATGGTTACTAGACGAGGATTGGCTGTGGCCTAAGACCATTAACCCAACCAAGCAGGCAAGCCTGCTGTGCGAGATCCGCAAGCTGATGCCGCCTGTGGTATATGCTACCTCGGCAGACGGCGTGGTGGTCTGCATGGTGCCCTGCACCGGATACACCCGCACCGCCGTCAATGTCACCGCAGAAGAAATGAATGAGCTGTGGAGCGTCAAGCCGCAGCAGCGTGCAGCCGCGCAGGGTGCCCTGCAGTATGGCTGGCAGCACCCGCTGGCTGATCCGAGATCCTACAACGAGAAAGGAGAGCGTTTGCAGAATGTCTACAACCGCAAAAAGTAATGCAAAAAGCACCACCCGCAGAAAGCCCGCCCAGAGCGCACAGGAGCGCCCGGCGGCGCAGGTGGTACAGTTTCCCCTGTTTGCCCCCAAACCCCGCCAGACAGTCCCGCAGGAGGTGCAAGTGGTTATTTGCGAGTGCAGCGCAGATGCCGTGCGCGTCCGGCTGCTGCCTGACCCTGCTGCCGTCTGGTGCATGATGGATGAAACGTTTGGCACGCTGGGCTGGACGCGGCGCTACTACTTCGCAGATGGCCGCCTCTGGTGCGGCGTGGGCGTGTATCACCCGCTGATGAACAACTTCGCCATCAAGGACGCAGCTGCCCCGGCGGGCAAGCTGCAGATCTCTAACCCCGACAAGTGGAAGGAAAACGGCAGCTTTCTGGCCGCTTGCGCGCTCTGGGGTGCCGGTGCTGACGTGATGGCACTTCCCTCCCTGACCTTTGCCGCCGATCAGGTCAGCATTGACCCGGTGCACAAGCGGGCAAAGAACCCCAACGACCCGCCCACGGTGGTGGGCTACCGTCTGCACCACGCTCTGACCGTGGACAAGCTGCTGCGGGCTGAGGATGGGCACATCATCGGTGTGCAGCTGCTGCAGGGAGAGCGTAAAGTGGTATGGCAAGCAGAGTGATCGGCCGCCTGCCGGTAGTGTATTACCCGCAGACCGGCAAGCTGGAAGTGGAAAACGCAGGGGAATTTGTGGAGAAACAGATCTACCAGCGTCTGGATGAACTGGCACACGGTCAGCCCCTGCACATCACCCTGACGGTGGAGCCGGTGAACAAAGCCCGCAGCACGGCACAGAACAGCCTTATGTGGGCGCTGCTCACCATCATGGCAGACCATTACAACGGCGGACGCACCGGCGGTGTGACCCCGGAGGACTGCTATCTGGAGATGCTGGAGAAGTACGGTGCCAAGGTGGATTATCTGGAAGTCCCGGCGGGCGCTCTGGATATCCTGCGCGGCTGCTATCGGCTTGTCCATCTGGTGGAGATACTGGATAACAACCGCTGCACTGTCAAGTGCACACAGGGCAGCTCCACCTTTACCACCGGCGAAATGAAAAATCTGATAGACGGGATCTTTGACCGCCTCGCTGAGATGGGCGTGAGTGATCCCTTAGTGACTGCCTACTGGCAGGAGTGGAGTGAACCATGAAACGCAAACGCTTTGAAAAGCTGATGATCTCGCAGCATAAATCACAGGCTCGTGATATCCGGCAGTCTATCCGTGCCATCATCGAACTGCGCCACTACTCTGAGGGGCGCAAGGGCATCCTGATGGTCTACAACGAAAAAGCCGAGTGTTTCACGGAGGCAAGGCTGTACCCTTACGGCGAAATGTATGCCCGGATCCAGAGAGGTCAGGGCGCTATTGGAAAGGAGTCTTGACAGATGACCAAGAAAATGACCCGCAAGCGCTTTTGCAAGCTGCTGATGGCCCACGGCTTTGGCCGTAACATGGCGCAAGCCCTGAGCGGTGTGCTCATTGCAATCCGGCGCATTGGGGAAGGCGGGGATCTGATCCTCAAATGTTATGACGGGCACGAGTACCACATGGAGGATGTGCACTCTTACCGCACGGCATACGAAACCTTTGAAAAGGACGGGGTGCCCCTTGTCTAAAAGCATCATTCAGACAGAAAAGGAGTGCTACATCTGCCGCCGCTGGTATGCGGTAAAGACCACGCGCGGGCTGGAGGAGCATCACGTCCTCAATGGGCCGCTGCGCAGCTTCTCGGAGAGACACGGTCTCAAGGTCTGGCTGTGCCACCAGCACCACACTGAGCCGGGCATGAGCCCGCACTATAACGCCACCTGCGCCCAGACCCTGAAAGCCGTTGCGCAGGCGAAATATGAGGAGAAGAACGGCCCCGGCGCACACGCTGCATGGATGGCCGCCGTTGGAAAGGACTATATCAATGCTTAATGTTATCGCAATTATGGGCCGCCTTGTGGCGGATCCTGAACTCCGCACCACCCCGGCGGGCGTGAACGTCTGCAAGTTCCGCATTGCCTGTGACCGAAACTTTGCAAAGCCCGGCGAGCAGCGTCAGGCCGATTTCATTGATGTTATTGCGTGGCGGCAGCAGGCTGAGTTTGTGTGCCGCTACTTTCAGAAGGGCAGTCTGGTTGCCATCAATGGCCGTCTCCAGACCAACAATTATCAGGATAAGACCGGCGCAAACCGCACATCTGTTGCAGTGGTGGCCGACAATATCAACTTTGCGGGCTCCAAGGGCACCAGCAAGCCGGTGGACGAGGGCGGCGAGGCTGCCCCGCGCTCTGAGACATGGCCGAAAGCAGACCCGCCTGCAAACTACGGCGGCGTGGATGACTTTTCCGTGATCGATGACAGCGATGACCTGCCGTTTTAATTTTCCGGAGGGTGGAACATCATGAAAAAAGGAAGTTACCTCACAATTCAGGATTGGATGGTTACAGACCTGCACCTGAAAGGCAATGAATTGCTGGCCTATGCCCTGATCTATGGCTTTTCTCAGGATGAGCAGTCTTGCTTTTATGGCTCTTATCAGTATGTCATGGAGTGGCTGGGCGTTGATAAGACTACAGCCGTGCGCGTGCTGCGCAATCTGGAAAACAAAGGGCTGCTGCGCAAATGGCAGGAGAAAGAAGGCAACGTAACCGTAAACCGGTATGCGACCAATACCGTCCCTGCCTGCCCAGCGTCATCTGACCAGTTGCAAAATGCAACCGGTTGTAAAATGCAACCGGTTGCGAAATGCCACTCTGACCAGTTGCAAAATGCAACCTCTACCGGTTGCAAAATGCAACCCAAGAAAGAAAAAGAGAAAGCTAATAATAATAAACCCCGCGCAGAGGCGCGCGAGGAGCCGAGCAGCCTGACCGTTGCCGAGGTCTTTGATGCGTTTTCCTACGGTGCCCCGGCGGGGCTGTATGACACCCTGATGGACTTTGACCAGCACCGGCAGGCGCTTGCCAAGAAGGACAAGAAAAAGCTGTGGAGTCCTCTGGTTGCAAAAAAGATCTGCAAGTCCATCAAGCGGCTTGTGGATGAGGCGGGCGTGAAGGATCGCGCCGGGTACGCCATCGCCATGTTGAACCAGAGTATCGAAAACGGATGGACGGGCGTGTTTGCGGTCAAGGATTTTGTGGACAAAGCCCCGGCGGTGGTACATAGAGCACCAGCAGCCCCGGATAAGCCCCGCAAGATCACCAAAGACACGACCCTTGCGGATCTGCTTGGGGGTGTAGGAGCGTGACAAACAACAAGATCTCCACTGTGCAGCAGCATCAGCTTGCCGTGATCGGCGCTGCGATCTTAGACCCGGCGGCGTGCAAGGATACCGTGCAGCGTCTGACCCCGGCCATGTTCGAGGAAGGGCCATACCGGCAGTTGTTCGCAGCCATCAAGCTGCAGCTGGATACCGGGCACAACGTGGACGCCGTGATACTGGAGCGGATGCTGGGCACTGACTTCCGGCCTCTGATCGTGCTGGCAGCAGAGACCGTGCCCACCATCAGCCATGTGCAGGACTATGAGGCGCTGGTGATGGAGGACTACCGCAAGCGTCTGCTGCTGGAGCTTGCCGCCAAGATCTCCATGAACCCTGCGGATTCTGACACCATCTGCCGGGATCTGAGCGAGGCGCTGAAAGAGCAGGATCACCTGCGGCGGGAATCGGTGGACGCGAATGTCAAGGAGTTTGCCGAGGTCTGGGACGAGACGCTCCAATGGCTGCAGCAGCCGGACACCAGCGTCAGGATGGCATGGCGTGAACTGGATGAGCTGGGTCTGTTCGGCGAGAAGATGGTCACCGTCATTGCTGGCCGTCCCGGACACGGCAAGACAGATCTGGCTCTCGCTCTGGCTCTGCGCCTGAGCAACAGCTGTCAGGTGTATTACCTGACCATGGAGGAGGACAGGCGCAAGCTGATGCTGCGCACCATGTCCAAACTGACCCGCATAAACTCCACCCGGCTGCGTGACCGCAAGCTGACCGAGGAGGAGCGGGAGAGTCTGAACAACGCTTTTGCCCTCATCAAGGGACACACCGGCATGATCTACGATGATGGCACCCGGATGACCGTGGACGATATCCGCGCCCGGGTCATGAAATACCGCCCGCGTGTGGTCTTTGTGGATCACATCGGTCTGATCTCCGACACCCAGCAGGGGCGCAAGGAGCAGGAGCGTCTTGCGGACGTTACCCGCAGCCTGAAAGAGCTTGCCATGGAGACCGGCACCACCATTGTGGAGCTGGTACAGCTGAACCGCGTAACGGATCGCAACGGCGGCACTAAAAAGGCATCACTGGGAGACCTTCGCGGATCCGGCACCATCGAGCAGGACGCGGATGCCGTTGTTTTCATCGAGAGCCAAGTGGACGGTGAGCGTCAGCTGCAGGGCCCGAATGATTACTTTGACGTTAACCTGCGCATCCCGAAAAACCGTGAGGGGGCAATCGGCAGAGTGTCCATGTGGTGGCAGCCGCAATATCATGAGTGGCAGCCTGCGCCTGATCCGTCCGAAAACTACAGCGAGGATTTTGCCCCGGCAGATCATGAGGATATCCCGGCGGGGTGGTAAACAGGAGGCAAACAAAAATGAAAATGGGAAAACTGATCCGTCAGGCACGCAAAAACGCTGGGCTGATACAGGCCGAACTTGCCGAAAGAGTAGGAATTTCAATCAACAGTGTGCGTCTGTATGAATCATGCCGCTTAACCCCAAAGGTTGAAACTCTGCGCAAGGTCGCAAATGCCTGTGGTATTCCGCTTAGCTATTTTATCCCGGATTTGGAGCCACCCCGCTGGCCGGAATGGATCAGAACGGAAGAGAGGAAGCCAACCGCAGAGGACGCAAACGAGGACGGCTGCGTTCTGAGCATCAACATAAACCGCGGCGACATGAACACGACAACTTGGCCGTGGAACGTGGTGGCGGCTTTCCCGGATTGCCTGCCGGTCTGGATGCCGTTGCCCAAAAAACCGGATCCGAAAAAGGAACATTTTCACCGCTGATAAAGGGAGGATGCAGTCCAATGACCTATGAAGAAAAAAAGGAATGGTTAAAACGTTACGGGGCAGCCCGGCAGCTGCTGACCTTTCGGCGGCAGCAACTGGAAACGGCCAAGACGGATGCCGGGCGCACAACTCAGAACATTTCACCTATACCCGGCGGCTCTGCTGACGGGCAGGCTTTGCCAAGAGCGGTTGAACGCATTCAAGAGACAGAAGAACGCGTAACCTCTCAGGCTGTTATCTGCGATGAGATTTATGAGGAAATCATGGCGGCATTGGATACGCTGAACAATCTGTGTGATCGTGATATCCTGTTTCGCAAATATATTAGATTTCAGAGTTGGAGCGAAATCATGCAGGGTACAAACCTGTCAAAGAGTGCTGTGTTAGCACATCACCGGCAGGCAATCAAAAGTCTGAAATTAGAAAGTCAGGACAAAATAGACCAATCTGGACTAATCTGGACAAAATTGGACTAATCAGAACTTGAATGCACCTTAACCAACTGATAATATTAAACTGCGAAAGCCGCAAGGAGCTGGACAACATCCAACACCCTGCGGCTTTTGTATTGCCCGGCTGACACAGGGGAACACCTTTTTTTCGACCAACAGCCTGAATGTACCAGCCGGGCAATTTATGTTTTGGTATCCGTGGCACTGTTGAGGACAACACCCCGGCGGGGTCACTGGGTATACATGGGAGTCATAGCAGCATCATCCCGGAGTGCGTGGCAGCGTATTGCCAAGCGGGTTCCTTTGTCACCGTCCTACCCAGTAAGCTGCCACTGCTGGCAGCTGCGCACTCCATCCTATGCCGTTGTAGCTCAAGCAGAGCGCCGCCCATTTAAGGCGGGTCACATTGAAGATACGCAAGAGTGGCCCTGTCCGGCCTGTCCCCGGACGGATTGAAACTCTTGTGGTGCTGGTTCGAATCCAGCTGACGGCTTATTTTATACCCCCGGGGCTTGCAAAACACCCCGGGGTCTTTTTATACCCTTCCCTCTCCCGCAATACCGCCCCCTGCAAATACCCCGGGGTGCGCACAGTACAGCGGACTGTGAGGGGCTGCACACTGTAGCCGCAACACTGCCAAAGGAGGCTTGCACCATGACGAACCCGCGCTATGCCAACGGCAACCTGCGGCGCAAGCATCGGGAGCGGCTGCGGGCAATGGGCTGCGAATGCGGCATCTGTCACGGGCGTTTCGGTCCTATTCATTATGACGAGCCTTCAGACGCGCAGCATCCGCTCTCTTTTGTGGTGGACGAGATCCGGCCTGTATCTAAATGGCGGCAGTTCGGGTATCCATCGGCGCGGGCAGCGGCTGAGGACTGGACGAACCTGCAAGCGGCGCACTATTTCTGCAATGCGCAAAAAGGCAACAAAACCGGGCAAAACAGCCCAAAAGCCGGCAAAAAAGGGGCAAAACCATGCCGTATTCCGCAGGTCAGTGACGGCGAGTGGTAGGGTGGGGAGGGTCCCCCTCCCGCCGCCCTCGGCGACTCCGCGCTGTCCAGCGCCAATTTACACACAGGAAGTTTTTTGAAAGGGGCATCCAGACATGGCGACCATGAAAAGCATCACCGCCAGCGGCAGCCGTCTGGGGCAGCTCAAGCGCCTTGCGCTGGTGCTTGCAAAGAACATCGACAGCTGCGAGGACGCCCGGCTTTTGCCCCAGCTGGCCAAGCAGTACCGGGACACCATCCGGGAGATTGAGGAAATGGAGGGAGCACCCAGCGATGACGACGAAGTCGGCGCAATCCTCGCGCAGCGGCAGCAGGATGGGAAGTCAGGAGCCGTCCGAACGTATCGCTCCGGCGTACCAGAGCACTGACGGCGGCGATGCCGTGCGCATTTTGCGGGCGGGCGGTACCATCCCGGACCCGTGGCAGAGTGACGTGCTGGAGGACTGGATGGGACGCACCCCTTCTGGTAAGTGGGCAGCGCCCACAGCGGGCGGCAGCGTACCCCGGCAGAACGGCAAGAGCCTGCTGGTGCAGGGACGCGCCGAGGCCGGGATGCTGCTGTTCAACGAAACGGTCATCTACACCGCCCACCTGCAAAAGACCGCCACCGAGACCTTTGAGGAGATGCGCGCCTTCTTTGAGGGTGCGCGGATGCGGCGGTATGTGGAGGAGATCCGCACCGCCCTCGGACGGGAGCAGATCATCCTGAAAAGCGGTGCCCGCATCAAGTTTCTGGCACGCACCCGCAACGGCGGACGCGGCCAGCACGGCGACCTTTTGATCTTTGACGAGGCACAGGAGCTGGACGAGACCGCGCAGGGCTCTTTCCTGCCCGCCATCTCTGCCAGCCTGAACCCGCAGACCATCTATGTGGGCACGCCACCGGGGCCGGATGCCGTGGGCACCGTGTTCCGGGCGCTGCGCCGCCGCGCGCTGGACGGCGAAGCCAAAAAAGCTGCATGGTTCGAGTTCTCGGTGGACAGGATCGGGGACGTGAAGGACCCGGCACGCTGGGCAGCCGCCAACCCTGCACTGGGACGGCGCATCCAGCTTTCCACCATTGAGGGCGAGGCCGAGCAGCTGGACCCGGACACCTTTGCCCGGGAACGTCTGGGCTGGTGGAGCCCGGAGGCCACCCAGCAGCTGGATCTTGCCATTGACCCCGCCGCGTGGGCGGCCTGTGCCAGCGAGGAGCAAAAGCCCGAGGGCAAGACCGCCTACGGCATCAAGTTTGCACCGGACGGCAGCGCGGTCTGTCTGTGCGGCGCGGTGCTGCCAAAGGACGGCCCTGCCCGCGTTTCCCTGATCGACCTGCGCCCCACCGGGCAGGGGCTTGCATGGCTGGCGGACTGGCTGAACCAGCGGTACGACAAAGCCAGCTGTGTGGTCATTGACGGACGCAACGGCGTGGACGTGCTGGCAGAGCGCATCAAAGAGGTGTGGCGGGCAAAGAACGCCGTGATCCGCCCCGGCACCAAGGACGTGATTGCCGCCGTGGGCGGCTTTACCAACAGCATCAGCGAGCACAGCCTGACATGGTATCAGCCGCAGACCGTGCTGGACGAGAGCGCCCGCACCGCCGTCAAGCGCCCCATCGGCGGCGGGTACGGCTTTGGCGGAGACAACAGTCTGCCGGTAGAAGCCTGTGCGCTGGCGCTGTGGGGCGTAAAGACCTGTAAACGCGACCCGACCCGCAAAATGCGCATCGGGTGAAAGGAGCACCATGACCACTACCCTTTCTTTTGGCACTGTGCCGGGCTTGACCGGGGAGGAGCAGCGGCAGCTGGCCGAGCTGACCGAAGCCTACAACTACCACCAGAGCCGCAACGCCACCAAAGATAAATATTACGAGGGGCACGTCACCTTGCAGGACGTGAACCTTGGCATTGCGCTGCCCAAAGGGCTGAACAAGCTGGAGGTCGGCTGCAACTGGGGACAGAAAGCGGTGGACGCGCTGGCATCCCGCAGTATGTTCGATGGCTTTGTGAGCAACGGCGGCGCACTGGATGGGCTGCAAAAACTGGTGGCGGACAACCGTCTGGTTGCCGCCTACGACAAAGCCTGCCGGGATCAGCTGAAATACGGCTGCGTGTTCGCCACCCTGTCCGCAGATGCGGACATCGGCTGCCGCATCCGCTTCCACTCCCCTGCCACGGCCTCCGCGCTCTGGAACGGCGAGAAGGGGCGCATCGACTGCGGGCTTGCCATCATCGACACGGTACAGGACGAGCACCAGAAAGACAGCTGGCGGCCTGCGCTGGTCAACTTCTACACCGACACCGACGTCATCGTGCTGCACTCTGACGGCAGCAGCTGGGCGGCGCAGCGGAATCCCCACCGGATGGGTCGTCCGCTGATGGAGCCGCTGATCTGGAACGCCACCAGCAACAAGCCCTTTGGCCGCAGCCGTCTGAAGCGTGCTATCCGCTCTCTTATCGATGACTATGTGCGCACCGTGGCTAACGCTACCATCGCGCTGGAGTTTGACACCACGCCCCAGAAGTACATCCTTGGCGTGACCGATGAGCAGTACGATGCCATTACATCCGATAAATTCAAGCAGTATGTCGGTGCGCTCATCGCCGCCACCTCCAACCCTGAGACCGGCGAAAACCCGGTCTTTGGGCAGCTGGCGCAGGGTAGCTTGCAGCCCCATGTGGAAAAGATGCGGATGACCGCCACCCAGTTTGCGGCAGCCACCGGCCTGACCGTGACCGACGTAGGCGTGGTGAACAACGCCAACCCCACCAGCAGTGATGCCATACTTGCCCAGAGCCAGACGCTTGTGCTGAGGGCGCAGCAGCTGAACACCGGCAACGGCGATGCCCTGCACACCATCGCCTGTATGGCGCAGGCCATTGCCCGGGACGTATCTCTGACCGAGCTGACCGAGGACGAGCGCGGCGTGATGGCGCACTTCAAAAATCCTGCCATGCCCAGCGTGGCGGTGACTGCGGACGCTGCCATCAAGATTGCAACTGCCCGGAAGGAGTTTGCCAGCACCGACACCTTTCTGGAGATGATCGGCTTCGATCAGGCGGACATCCGGCGCATCCGGGCGCAGGAGCAGCGGGCGCGTGGTCAGGCGCTGCTGATGGAGATGGACGATGCAGATAACGACACGGACGTGGAATAATTACATTGCCCGGCTCTCCCGGCTGAACGAGGCTGCCGGGCAGAAGATGCGGGAGTACATCCGGCTGCACGGCACGGACGATACCGAAGCGCTGATCTCCTACGCCTACGCGGTCATCACCCGGTACGGCGAAGGCAGCGCGGAGCTGGCCTGCCAGATGTACGATGCACTGGCTGAGGCAGAGGGCGTTCTGCTGCCCGCAGCAGAGCCTGCCGCCACTGCGAGCTATGGCGAGGTAGCCCGCATGGTGCACGCCACCAAGGACCAGAACCCCGAGAACCTGCCCAGCGGCGTGAGCCGTCTGGTCAAGCGGGCGGGCGCAGACACCACCCTGCACAACGCGGTGCGGGACGGCGCACAGTGGGCGTGGGTGCCCCATGGGGACACCTGCCCCTTCTGCATCACGCTGGCCTCCCGGGGCTGGCAGACCGCCAGCCAAAAGCTGCTGAAGAATGGGCACGCGGAGCACATCCATTCCAACTGCGACTGTGAGTTTGCGGTGCGGTTCCACTCCGGCACAAGCGTGGCAGGCTACGACCCGGAGAAATATCTCCGGCAGTACCGGGCAGCGGGCAGCGATGTGAATGCCATGCGCCGCATCGACTACGCCGCACGGAAGGATGCCATCAACGCCCAGAAGCGGGCGGCGTACCAGTTGCGACAGAAAAACCGTGGACAGAAAGTTTTCATCACGGATCAGGCGATTCAGAAAGTGCCGCTGGTTGCTCCAAATGGAGCAGATCACCAGACGGCTCTTTTTATTCAAGAAACTCACCGCGAACTGCTGAAATTTGCTCAGTCTCAAAACGACAGCAACGAAGTGGCTTGCCTGCTGGATCTGCCAGCAAATGAAAAACTTCCCTTCATTAAAGGCGACCAGACTTCAATTGACATTGAAAAAGATGCTGCATCCTATCATTGGCTTAGAAGCAAGCCTCCCAGAAGCGTTATGCTTTGCCATAATCACCCCGGGCAAAGTTACTTTTCACTGCAAGACGTTGCAGTCTTTTTGAAAAACGATTCCATCGGCACAATGTCAATCGTTACAAATCAGGGTAAAGTCTGGACGATTTCCAAAACAGCCCATTTTGATTACGATGCAGCTTTTGCAGAACTGCGCAAATATCGCGGTGCAGCGGAAAAGGAATGGGATGATGTTATTGACAACTTCTTGAAAAATGGCTATACTTACGGTATAGGAAGGAGTTGATGCCATATGTTAGACGGAGATAAGCTCTCTTGGGAAGAAGGCTGGGCTTATATTGAGAAAGCATATGAGGAAGGCAAGAAACTCCGCGAAGAACGACAAAATCAAACCGAAACGACACAAAAATAATGCAAACCGAACCACGATGCACGCGCACCGTGGTTTTCTTTTGCCCATTTTTAGGAGGCGCTCTATGGATAAACACTCTGGTTCCAACTCCGGCATCGGCTTTTGCGGCCTGCTGAGCATTCTCTTTATCGCGCTTAAATTGACTGGTTTTATTCGCTGGTCTTGGCTTTGGGTTCTGTCACCCCTCTGGATCAGTCTTGCCATCCGGCTTGTACTGGCTCTGATTATTGCCGCAATTGACAGTTGACACAAAACAGAAAGGAACACACTATGAAAAAGATTCTTCTCGCCATCGCGTTGGCCGCATCTATCCTGCTGTGCGGCTGTTCGGAGGCCGACAAGGCCAATGCCAACATCTCCAAGCAGGCCGATTACTTTGAGAGCGAGCGCAAGATCACTGTCTACAACGCCCGCACCGATAAGATCATCATGGAAGCCGAGGGCTACATGTCCATCTCTAACAACTCAAGCAACGAGCTGGTCTGCACGGTGAAAATTGGCCCGGACACCTACCGCAAAAATTATATCTACCTGAACGGCTACACCATGTATGTGGTGGAGGACATTACCGGCACCCATACCGATCCGTACCACTATAAACTCTATTTCCACACGGACATCCTGCCCCGCGTGGAAGCCAAACCGTAAAGAACACTGACTAAAACACTCTGTTTTAGCCCGTATCAAGCACGATGCAGTTTGCACCGTGCTTTTATTATGCCCATTTTGCCCGCATGAGGACGGAACGGGCACCATCGCAGCGGGCAGTGCGTACCCTGCCCACAACCGGACGCAGACGGAGAACTGCGTCACCAAACCGAGGTTTTACCCACAGAAAGGAGTTTCCACCATGAAACGCGAAGACGTAAAGAACAAGATCCCCGGCATTACCGAGGAGCAGCTGAACTGGCTCATGCAGGAGAACGGCAGCGATATCACCCGGGAGAAAAACGCGGCCGCAGCCCTGCAGACCCAGCTGAACAGCGCACAGGCGCAGCTCAAGACCGCACAGGACGGCCTGAAGGCCTTTGACGGTGTGGACGTTGCCGGGCTGCAGGCGCAGGTGACCAAGCTGAAGGCGGATATGCAGGCGCAGGCCGACGGCTTTGCCTTTGACAACGCTCTGAACACCGCCATCCTCGGCAAGAAGGGCCGCAGTGTAGATGCAGTGCGCGCTTTGCTGGATCTGGACGCCCTGAAGGGCTCCAAAGACCGCACCACCGACATCAACAAGGCGCTGGAGAATGCGGTCAAGGCGAACCCGTGGGCGTTCGGCGACACCCAGCCTGCCGGGTATCCCAATGTTAAAGATGGCGGTACTCCGAACCATATCCCCAGCCAGCCGGACGGCGTTCTGGCTGCCTTCAGCAAACTGAACCCGAATCTGAAAATCTGACCCGTGCAGCAGCACGGAGAAAGCGAGGTATTTTTATGGCACATGCAAATCAGGAGCGTTGGGCATCCTATGTGGACGTAAAGCTGCGTAACACGCTGGTGACCCGCGACAATCTCATCTTCAACAGCCGCTACGAGGGCGACCCCACTTCCGGCAAGGTCAAGATTCCGGTACGCGACACCGAGGTGGCCGTCAAGGAGTACGACAAGGCCAACGGCGTTGCTGCCGATGTGGGCACCACCACCTATCTGGATCTGAACATCGACCACGACGAGGCAGTCAACGAGCTGATCGACGGCTACGATGCCGACAGCGTGCCCGATGACATCGTGGCAGAGCGTCTGGACAGTGCCGGTTACTCTCTGGCGCTGTCCATCGACAAGAAGTCCATCGACGCGCTGGAAAGCGCAGCCGGTGCTACCATCAGCGCCACCAAGACCGCCGCCACCGAGGCCAACGCCTACAAGCTGGCACTGGAGGCCAAGCGGGTGCTGGGCCGCAAGGGCGTGCCCAACGAGGGTCGCTTTCTCATCGCGTCCCCGGAGTATCTGGAAGTGCTGATGCTGGACGAGCACTTCATCAAGCAGGGCGACCTTTCTCAGGAGATGGTGCAGCAGGGCGTTGTTGGCCGCATTGCGGGCTTCAATGTGTTCGAAAGCAACAACATGGACTACGAGTCCACCACCCGCGTCAGCAGCAAAAAGACCACCACCGAGTTCATTGCCGGTCACCCCAACTGGTGCCACCGCGTCATGGAGTGGCAGACCGCTGTGCACCTGCAGGATCTGTCCGGCTCCGGCAAGTACATCGGCGCATCCGCTGTACAGGGCCGCAAGGTGTATGGTCTGAAGGTCTCCAAGCCCCAGACCCTGTACATCAAGCGCACCGAGACCGCCACCTGATGAGGTGCCGCCATGAGCTACGCAGAACTGCAGGAAGTGGAGGCGGGCTTCCGCGTCCTATCGGATGAGGAGCGCAGCCGCTGCACCGCCCTGCTGAGCGAGGCGGCGCTTATCATCGACGCCTACAACGCCGATGCCGATGCTGACCGCAAGCGGCTGGTATCCTGCCGGATGGTGCGCCGTCAGTTGGGCGAGGACGACAGCGGGGACGCTGTCACCTTCCCCATGGGCGCAACGCAGGGAACTGCCACGGCGCTGGGCTACAGCCAGAGCTGGACCATGAGCGGCGGCTCTACCGGCGAGCTGTACCTTTCCAAGCTGGAAAAAAAGCTGCTGGGCGTGGGCAGCAAGCTGGGCGCACACAGCCCGCTGGAGGACTTATGCTGAAGGGTATCGATATCGTTCTGTACGAAAAGGCCAAGACCGGTGAGGACGGCTTCCACGATCCCATCTACGAAGAAAGCCCCGTCACCGTGCACAATGTGCTGGTGGGGCAGCCTACTGCCGAGGAGATCACCACCGAATTGCAGCTGACCGGGCGGCGCATCGCCTATACGCTGGCTATCCCCAAGGGCGATACCCACAACTGGGACAACGTCCGGGTGGCGTTTTTCGGGCAGACCTTCCGCACCTGCGGCGGGGCTGTGCAGGGCATCGAAGCCATGATCCCGCTGCGCTGGAACAAGAAAGTGCAGGTGGAACGCTATGAGTAAGGTGACCATCAAGCTGAACCGCAAGGGCGTGCGGCAGCTGCTGCAAAGCCCGGAGATGGAGAACGCCCTGACCGGCATTGCCTTTGCGGCGCAGAACCGCCTTGGCGAGGGCTACAAGGCCAGCTACTACAAAGCCAGCACCCGCGTGGTGGCCAAGGTAAGCGCCGAAAGCCCCGCCGCCCGCAAGGAGAACGCCGACACCAACTCTATTCTGAAGGCGCTGAAGTGATATGATCGAAGAAATCATCCAGAACTATCTGCGTGAAAACGCTTTTCCCTGTTATCGGTCCGTGCCGGAGAAACCCTCCGGCAATTTTTGTGTGCTGGAAAAGACCGGCTCCGACTACGAGGACGGCATCTTTACCGCTACGCTGGCGGTACAGTCCTACGGCAGCAGCGACTATGCCGCTGCGCAGCTGAGCCACCGTGTGGTGCAGACCATGCTGGACGCGGACACCCTGCCGGAGATCGTCTCCTGCACACTGAACACCGACTACAATTTCCCGGACACCACCCGAAAGCTGCCCCGGTATCAGGCAGTTTTTGAGGTGGTGCATTACTGACGAAAGGAGCATTTTCTATGAATGCAAAAAATGTGACCGCAGCAAAGCCCAAGGTCGGCGGTGCCGTCTGGCGCGCACCTCTGGGCACTACCCTGCCCAAGGACGCAAAGAGCGATCTGGACCCGGCGTTCAAGGGTCTGGGCTATATTTCCAACAGCGGCGCGGTAAACTCCAACTCCCCTTCCAGCGAGAGCACCTCTGCGTGGGGCGGCGACACCGTGCTGGACGCCATGGGCGAAAAGCCGGACAACTGGAAGTTTACCCTGATCGAGGCCTTGGACCCTGAAGTGCTCAAGGCGGTGTATGGCGACGACAACGTCACTGGCACGCTGGAGACCGGCATTACTGTAAAGGCCAATTCTATCGAGCGCCCGCCCTGCGCATGGGTCATCGATATGGTGATGAAGAACAAGGTCAAGAAGCGCGTGGTTCTCCCCTGCGCAGGCGTGATCTCTGTGGGCGATATCACCTACGCCGACAAGTCCCCTGTCGGCTACGAGACCACCCTTTCTGCCGTGCCGGATACGGACGGCAACACCCACTACGAGTACATGGGCGGCACTGATGCCGCCCATATCGCCGATGAGCACAGCAAGGAGGTAACCGCATGATCACTGCAAAGACCGAATCTGGCTTTTCCATCGAGCTGGAAGAGAACGCGCTGGACAACATGGAGGTGCTGGACGCACTGTCCGATCTGGATGAGGGCAACCCGCTGGCCATGTCCCGGCTGGTCGTAAAGCTGCTGGGCAAGGACGGCAAAAAGCGCCTGTACGACCATCTGCGTACCGAGGACGGCCGCGTGCCTGCGTCCGCCGTTGAGAGCGCCATCATGGAGCTGTTCCAGTCCATCAACGACGGAAAAAACTCTGCATCCTCGCCGAACTGATCGCAACGGACGAGGACGCACTGATCTGCGATTTTGCACAGTACTACAACGTGCTGAGCTGGCGCAGCCTACCGGTGCGGCTGGCAGCCACTCTGGCTGCCGGTCTGCCGCCGGATAGCCGTAGCGCGCGTAAAGTCTCCGGGCAGCGCGCCTCTGCTGACGAGCTGATGCAGGCATCCATTGCCGACAGCCTAAACCGTCTGGAATGGCGGATCTGCGGATGTCCGGGCAGAGCACCCATGTCCTTTGTGATGCAGCTGCTTGGGCAGGACGCTGACCCCAACAGCGCTTCGGACGTACAGAGTTTTGACACCCCGGAGGAATTTGAGGCGGCGATGCGCGCCGCAGAAGAAGGTGAATCAGATGACAAACGGCATTGAACTTGCAAAGGCTTATGTCCAGATCGTGCCCTCTGCCGAGGGCATTCAGGGCAGCATCTCCCGTGCTATGGGCGGCGAGGCTTCCTCTGCCGGTGAAAGCGTCGGCACGCTGCTGGGCACAAAGCTGGTGGGCACCCTGAAAAAGGTGATCGCTGCTGCGGGCATCGGCAAGGTGATCTCGGATTCCCTGAACCTTGGCGGCGCATTGCAGCAGTCTATCGGCGGCATCGAAACGCTGTTCGGTGCAGGCGGACGCAGCATAGAAGAATACGCCCAGTCTGTGGGCAAATCAGTGGATGCCGTCAAGGGCGAATATGCTGCTCTGATGCAGTCCCAGCAGACCGTTTTTGACAACGCTGCACAGGCGTACCGGACGGTAGGTTTGTCCGCCAACGACTACATGGAGCAGACCACCAGCTTTGCCGCCAGTCTGCTGTCCAGCGTGAGCAAGGACACCAACGCCGCTGCACAGCTGGCGAACATGGCCATGGTGGACATGGCGGACAACGCCAACAAAATGGGCACTGACATGGCATCCATCCAGAACGCCTATCAGGGCTTTGCCAAGCAGAACTATACGATAAATCGAATGTCTGCTGCATAAGCGATTATGCAGTATGCGTGTGTGAACTCTACCAGAGGTGTGAGGTTAAAACAGCAGCAGGAAATGGCTGCTTGAGATAGCCTTGCTAACAGGGGAACTCTAAACCGTGCGGCTTTCACGGCATGACAATCCTGTGCAAAGTCTATTGCTAATTTCACTTGTAAAACATATGAAATTGTGATAATATCGGCAATAGAACTGTTTAACGACTATCGGTTCGTCACCGAGTACAGCGTCTATTGGTACGGCGTTGGAAGTGCACACCAACTTTTTCAGGAGAGAGCCATGGAGATTTGGAAGCCAATCAAAGATCTGCCCGGATATTCCGTCAGTAATGAGGGCCGCGTCCGAAAAGACAGTACCGGTCAAATTATGGTACTAAGCAAAAACGGCGGATATTGCCGTATTACAATTTCAAAGCACGTTCATCGTCTGGTTGCAGAGGCATTTCTGGATGAGCCAGAAAACGGTAAACAATGCTGGGTAGATCATATTGATGGGAACCGCTCGAACAATCACGTTGAAAATTTACGATGGGTTACACCGTCAGAAAATGCCCTTTCCTTTGGATATCATTCCAGGATCAAGAACAAGAAACGTGCCGTTCGAGCAACACATCTCGATGGAACAACAATCCTTTTTGAATCACGTCAGGCTGCCGCGGAATACTTCGGATGCAACGATAGCGAGATTTTATACAATCACCGCTATTTAAAGCATTCATCTGTTAAACGAAGCAATCCAAACGCCCATGATAAAAAAGGCTGGATTTTTGAAAAAGTTGAAGATATAGTCTAATCCCTGAAAGCCATGTGCAAAACGCACGTGGCTTTTTTAATACCGGGAAACCGGGGGTAACAAATGGCTCGACAACCTCAAGCTCGGCTACGGCGGCACGCAGGCAGAGATGCAGCGGCTGCTGACCGATGCGGAAAAGCTCTCCGGTGTGCATTACGAGCTGGGCAATCTGGCCGATATGTACAGCGCCATCCACGTTATCCAGACCGATCTGGACATCACCGGCACCACGGCAAAGGAAGCCGCCACCACCCTGACCGGCAGCTTTGCAGCCATGAAGGCGGCGGCGCAGAACGTGCTGGGAGACTGGAGCACCGGTGCAGACCTGACCGCGCCCATGCAGGCGCTGGCAGATACCGCCCGCACCTTTTTGCAGGGCAACCTGCTGCCCATGATCGGCAACGTGCTGGCGGGCATCCCGCAGCTGGTGTACGGTCTTGTACCGGAGGTGCTCCAGACCGGCACGGAGCTGGTCAGCAGTCTGGCGGCGGGCTTTGCGCAGGGCATCCCGGCGTTTCTTTCCACTGCCCTGCCGCAGCTACTCTCGTTTACCGAGGAACTGCGCGCCAACGCGGGGCAGTTTGTGGATGCAGGTCTTAACTGCATTACCCAGCTGCTCAACGGCCTGATCGCCGGTCTGCCGCAGCTGATCGCCTATGTGCCGGATATCATCATCAATATTGCGGGCATCATCAACGACAATATGCCCAAGATCCTTGCGCAGGGTGTTTCCATCATCGTGCAGCTGATCGCGGGCATTATACAGGCCGTGCCTTCCCTGCTGGCCAACTGGAAGAAGATCCTGCAGGCGGTGCTGTCGGTGATCTCTGCCATCAACTGGCTGAACATCGGCAAAAACATCCTCACCAGCGTGGCGAACGGCGTAAAGAGCATGGGCTCCAGTATGCTGACCGCCTTCAAGGGCGGCTTTTCCAGCGCACTGAGCTGGATCAAGAGCCTGCCCGCGCAGGCGGTGAAGTGGGGCAAAAACCTGATACAGGGCTTTATCAAGGGTTTGACCGGCAAGGGCAATGTGGTGAGCAATGCCGCCACCGCTGTCACTGCCGGTATTTCTTTGGCCGAGATCTCCAGCGGCAAGCAGGACAATTGGGCTGCCAGCTGGGCAAGTTCCAACACAAGCCTTGGCGGCAGCGCCCAGACTATGGCGGAGATCGCAATTCCGGCCTATACCAAGTCCGGGGATGCTGCCGCAGCGGCGGCATCCAAGACCGCCACGGCGGCCTCTGTGGTCAGCTCCTACGCCGACACTGTCACCGAGGTGCTGGGCAAGGTCACCCGCACTACCCAGACCACCGACGAGGTGCTCTCCAACGGCCAGAAGCAGCAGAAACAAACCATCACCGAGACCAGCCGTCAGCTGGTGAACGGCGTGCTGAAGGATATCAAGACTGTTACCACCATCGGCGCAAACGGCAAAAAGACCGTGCAGCAGACCATGGAAACGGTGCGGGAGCTTGCCTCCTCTGTCACCTCCACGAGCGAGGCGCTGGTGGATGGCATCCGCACCGCCACCCAGACCGTGACCGAGACCCTGACCGACGGCACCGAGAGTCAGAAGCAGACCATCACCAAGACCTACACTGCCATCATCGACGGAGCACTGCGCACGGTGAAGGAGGTAAAGACCATCGCCGCCGACGGCACCGAGCAGGTGGCAAAAACGCTGGAGGAAGCTTCCTCCAAGAACTTCTCCGGCCTTGTGCAGGGCTGGAAGAAGGAAGCCGACAAGGGCGTGCTGGGCACCTTCAGCACGCTGGTCTCCGCCGCAAAAAGCAAGAACTGGAAGTCCATCGGGCAGTGGGTGCTGTCCACACTGTACAACGGCCTTGCACCGGAAAGCCAGAAGCTCATTGACGACTTCGGGCAGAACCTCATCCAGCGGCTGAACAAGGTACTGGGCGATAAGATCAGCGACATTTCGCAGAAGGCGTGGGATATCGGCAGCAGCATCGCGGACGGTATTGCCAAGGGTCTGGGCAATGCACTGGGCAAGGACGGCGGGGTACAGGATATCCTGAACGGCCTTAATATCAACGTTTCCGACGTTGGCAGCAAGATCATGAGCATGCTGGGCACCATGGGTACGAGCATGGGCAACTTTGCCGTCAACGCGGGCACCAAAATCGCAGGCCTTGCCGGGAGCATGGGCAGTCTGGGCACGATCGCAGAGGGCGTAGGCGGGCTGATCGCAAAGGTTGGCAGCCTGATCATCTCGAACCCGGAAGTTGCCGCCATCATCGCCATTGTGGCGGGTGTGGTGGCGCTGGGCGTTGCGCTGTTTGCAAAGTTCGGCAAGGGCAAGAGCAACGGCGGGCAGGCTGTGAGCCACTACGAAAGCCCCTTTGCCGGGCATGACGTGTACGACAGCCTGACCGAGTTCTCTACCCGGGCAGCCATGCAGCACCGCTACATGGAAAAGACCACCGGCACGGATGCACAGCTAAGCATTTTGCAACAGATCCGCGATATGCTGGACGAGCATCTGCCGGATATCGGCACCGGTCAGCTTGTCATGGACGGCGAGAAGGTGGCCGACATGCTCACACCGCGCCTTGCGACCAACATGGATGCCAGCATGGGCGTGTATACCCTGCGGGCAGAAAGGGGTGTTTAAATGGCGATCCACAGCGCAAGGCTTGGAAACTACGACACCCTTGCAACATGGGGACTGTACATGAAGGTGGGCAGCCCGAACATCGGCGAGCCTGAGCCGGACGAGACCCTTGTGCAGATACCCGGCTCTGACTCGTTGCTCAACCTTACCACCTCGCTGGACGGCAAGGTGCACTACAAAAAGCGCTCCATCACCATGGAACTGCTTTGCACCGCACCGAAAAAGCTGTGGAAGGTACTGCAAAGCCGCCTGCACAACGCCCTTGAAGGCAAGTGGCTGCAATGCGTGTTTGACGATGATCCATCGTGGTACTGGGAAGGGCTCTGGCACGTCAAGTTCGTGCCGGGGCGGCTTTCCGCTACGGTCACCATCACCGGCAGCTGCAACCCGTACAAGTATAACGTCTACGACGGCACGCAAGACATCCGGTGGGATGACATCAACTTTGAAACGGACATCCTGCTGGACTACCGCAGCATTGCGCTGCCAGCCAATACGCCGGTGGATGTGGTCATCTACGGCGCACCGCACACCGCGGCGGTCTATTTCCAGCGCGGCGAAAGCGTGGCAAATGTGTCGTTGCAGGTCAACAAGTCCTATGCGGGCAGCCTTGCCAAAACGACCGAGTGGCAGTATCTGGAGGGGCTGGATATCCCGGACGGAGAAACCGTCACCCTGACCTTTACCGCCACCGCAGCAAGCAGCATCACCATCAAGTATCTGGGGGCAAGCTTATGAGTTACAAGATCTATGCAGGCACGCAGGTCGATGTGGACAGCTGGCAAAATCGGGTCTGCATCTATGCGCCCGGCTCTGCGCTGGAGACCAAAAAGCTGATAAGCCCCACCCTTACCCGGGAGTTTAGCAAGGCCGGAAGTCTGGAATTTACCATCCCGCTGGGCAACGTGGCGCACAGCGCACTGCAAAAGCTGAAAACAGTGGTATCCGTGGAACAGGACGACAAAGAGATCTGGCAAGGCCGGGTCATGAATCACGAACAGGATTTTCTGCTGCGGCAGAAGGTGTGCTGTGAGGGCGAGCTTGCCTATCTCAACGACACCGATGTGCCGCCCTACACCGCCAAGGACGTGACCATCCGGCAGTTTCTGGATTTCCTCTGTAAGAATCACACCGGCCTGACTGACAGCTATAAAAGCTTCCGCATCGGAAACGTCACAGTGGAGGAGCAAAAGCGGTATGTGCCAGTAGCCGAAAAGTGCTATCTGAAGCTGGACTATGCAGCCGGAAGCCCGGATGCGGACGGAGACTACCGTCAAGATTGGGGGCTGTACGCCAAGAACGGCAACCGGCTTATCGAAAACTTCTCCACGGTATTTTCCGACTATGAGGACGTGCAGACCCCGCCGGAAAAGAGCTGGAAGCTGAACGAGATCAAGACCAGAAAAGACTATCTCATATGGCGCACGGGAGACAATGAGTTCACCCTGCGCAGAAATGCGGTCTCCAAAGGCAGCAGAACCTACGATGCAGAGCAGACCGTTGTAAATCCTTCCATCACCACGCCGATAGAGACCTATAAGTTTGACGCCACCATAAAGGTGACCAAAAAGGACACCGAATCCAAAACGTACAGCATCAAAACGGAAAAAGACGGCACGGTCAACGTGTACGTCAACGGGGAAAAGTCCGCAGACTACACCCCGCAGCTTGTGGAGGAGCTGCACGAGTTCGGCGACGGCAAGAACTACGGCAAAACGTGGGACATCCTGCAAAGCGAGCTTGTGGACGTGTACGGCGGCTATCTGGTAACCCGGCACGAAACGATTCCTTACCCATTGTTCCCCGGTCTGCACAAGAGAGCACGCTATCTGGACTATGTACAGGACGCGACCGAGCGCAACGTGCAGGGCATTACATTCGGCACGAACCTGCTGGACTTGGCCAGCTACGTCAAGGCAGAGGATATTGTCACCCGAGTAATCGCCATCGGCAAGAAAAAAAGCGGCTGGTTTTTGTGGGAGACCACCAACACCCTGACCGCCACATCCAACGATGAAACCGCCCAGAAACTGTATGGACTTATCACCCGGTATCTGGTGCTGGACGGCACGGCCAACACCCAGCAGTCCCTGCAGGACGAGGCCGACATGGAGCTTGGCAAGCACCTGCGCCTTGCAGACGGCATCACGGTGAAAGCCGTAGACCTGAAAGACGCAGGCGTGGACGTGGACAGAATCGCTTTCGGCAAGCTGACGCACATTATTTCCGCGCCCCATGGCATTGATGCGTGGATCAACTGCAACAAGCTCGTAGAGCCGCTGGATAAGCCCGCAAAGAAGGAGTTCACCTTCGGCAAAAAGTTTTCTAGCATATCCGACCTGCAGGCGCTCAGCGCCCGCAAAGCAACCACCGCGTATGACCTGAGCCGCACGCTCAAGGGGTACGCGGCAAGAAAGTGAGGTGACAGCCTTATGGATAAAACGTTCCCGGAAACCATCAAAGATATCCGTACTGCCGTGATGGCATCCGAGGTACGGGAAGGCATCGCCCAAGGCATGGAGTATGTGGAGCAGTTCGCAAACATCGCCACAACAAAGGCGAAAGAGGCTGCGGCCAGCGCAGCAGCTGCAGGAGGTGCGGTTCAGGGTGTAAGGAGTAACCTTGCATCGGAGATCTCCCGCGCGAAAGCCGCGGAAAAAGCCAATGCCGACAGCCTTGCATCCGAAAAGACCCGCGCGGAACAGGCAGAGCGGGAACTGCTGGCGATCCTGCGGCTTCTGGCGGCGGGCAATGACGCGGCCATGGCCGCCTATGACCGGTTGGCGGCATTGTGGGGCATCACGCAGCCGGAAAAGCCGGATCAGCCGACAGACACGGCTTTTGCCGTGCTGGGGCAGGCGGTCCTTGGAAAAATGATCTTAGGGAGGAACAAATGAGCTACGAAAAACAGAATTT
>OGIG01000438.1_pt1 | contig 40174 bp, 29 predicted proteins | sample 1571601 | NCBI WGS metagenome assembly OGIG01 (sample SAMEA2581953, study PRJEB24529) | metagenome | biome: Human gut stool | place: China | collected 2011 | reverse complement strand
TTATAAAAATAGATGATTTAAAAGGAATTGAATCTATAATTAAGTAAAAATGATGGCTGATTTGGTGGCTGTGGGGTGTTTTTTAGTGGTGTGAATATCCATTGAAATATATGTTTTCAACTGTTAAAATTGGGGATGGAGTAGCAATGAAGATGAACCATTTTGGATGTAAAAAAATACAGGTACGGATTAAAAAGGGATCACAGATGAAAAAACAGTTGGTACTAAAAGAAGATATAATCAATAAATTACAGTTGTTGAGGGTTTAACGATATTTATAGGAAGATGTAATGGAAAGACAGAATTTAGGAGAACCACCTATGACGAATGAAAAAAAGTGCATCTATATTATTGAAGATGATGCAACCATCAATCATGGTATAGAGCTTACTCTGGGAAATGAAAAATATGAATATCGGCAGTTTTATTCCTTAGGTGAGGTTGAAGACACAGAGCAGGCAGATCTTATCATTTTGGATATTAATTTACCGGATGGGAATGGATTTGACTTTCTAAAACAGTTAAGGAAGACTTCTGGCGTACCGGTTTTGGTTGTGACTGCAAACGATACGGAATTGGATGAGGTAACAGGTCTTACCCTTGGAGCGGATGATTATGTGACAAAGCCATTTTCCCTGATGGCACTCAGGCTTCGGGTGAATAATCTTTTATCAAGGGCGTTAGCCGGGAAGCCTTGTGATGTTCAGAACCGATATGAAAAGCATGGGTTATTGTTTGATTTTGACAATCTGATATTCAAGAAAAATGATATGGAGATTGAATTAAGTAAGACGGAAATCCGACTGTTAAAGTATTTTACGGAGAATGAGGGAATTACCCTTTCCCGGGAAAAGCTGATTGATTATGTATGGCAGAATCAACAGTATGTGGATGAAAATGCCCTATCCGTCAGCGTGAAAAGATTAAGAGATAAAATAGAATGTTCTGGAGAAAAGATAATCCATACGGTATATGGTATTGGTTATGTCTTTAAATGGGAAGAATGAAAATTAGAAGAAATGAATACGAGATTTTGAATCAAATGTTGGATGATGCAATTGCAGGTACCTTTGAGGAAAATTGCTTTGACGAAAGCGAGCTTTCAAAATTGCAGACAAAGCTTATGCGGTATCTGTCTACTGCATCCATGTCTGAGAAGAAGATTCAGGAAGAAAAAGACAATTTAAAGGAACTGATTACGAATATTTCCCATCAGACCAAAACACCTCTTACCAATATACTGATGTATTCGGAGCTTTTAACGGAGGTGGCAGCTACCGAGCAGGAGAAGGAATATGCCGGTGAGGTTTTTGCTCAGGGAAAGAAGTTAGAAAGCCTGATTGAAGCATTGGTAAAAATGTCCCGCCTTGAAACCGGTATTTTTCAATATCAGAAAAAGGAAACTGCATATCGGGAAATTATCCATAAGGCAGTGGAACAGGCACTTCCAAAAGCATCGGAAAAGAATATTTCCATTCTTGTAAGGGACGTGGGAAGGTACCGCTCCTATGTAGATGAAAAATGGGTAATTGAAGCAGTCTATAATATTCTGGATAATGGGATTAAATATTCCGGAGAGGGTACTACCGTTTATATTGAAGAATTCTCTTATGATTTTTTTTCGGGTATTCGGATTACAGATCAAGGTATCGGTATATCAGAGGAAGAAATTCCTTTGTTGTTTGGAAGATTTTACAGAGGAAGGTCCGCACTTGACAAAGAAGGAATTGGTGTTGGATTGTTTCTGGCACGGGAGATTGTAGAAAACAACGGAGGCTATATCAAGGTCACTTCACAAGTGGGAACGGGTTCGAAATTTGATGTCTGTTTTCCAAATATTTCAACATTGTAAGATTTGAGAAAGAATCTGGAAAGAAGGATAAGCTATGCTGGGTATGAAAAACAGATACCCGGCATTGTTTATTTTATGAGAAGAGTATTGCTCATAATTTGTGGGAATCGGAAAGGAAAAGGGAAAATGGAAATTTTAAGAACAGAGAATTTAAAAAAATATTACGACCAGAACATGGTCTGTGTAAAGGCACTGGATGGAGTGAGTCTTTCTGTGGAGCAAGGGGAATTTGTGGCAATTGTGGGAACCTCCGGAAGTGGAAAGTCGACCCTTTTGCATATGCTTGGAGGCTTAGACCGTCCTACCTCCGGAACCGTGCTGGTGGACGGAAAAAGAATATTCGACCTGGAAGATGGGGAGCTTACGATTTTCAGAAGAAGAAAAATCGGCTTTGTTTTCCAGGCATATAATCTTGTGCCGGTATTGAATGTATATGAAAATATTGTACTTCCCATACAGCTTGACGGAGGAGTTGTGGATACGGATTTTGTGGAACAGATAATTGATATATTAGGTCTTTCCGAAAAAATCAACAGCCTTCCAAACCAGCTTTCCGGTGGGCAGCAGCAAAGAGTTGCCATCGCAAGAGCACTGGCAACAAAACCATCCATCATTTTGGCAGATGAACCTACGGGAAATCTGGATTCAAAAACAAGTCAGGATGTGCTGGGGCTTTTGAAGGTGACAGGTCAGAAATTCAAACAGACCATCGTTATGATTACCCATAATGAGGAAATTGCCCAGATGGCTGATCGGATTATCCGGATTGAAGATGGACGGATTATATCGGGAGGGGGAGATACCAATGCGTAAGGTTGATAATCACCGCTGTATCACCAATATCAGTAAAAAAAGTATGCTGGCAAATAAAAAGAGAAATGGAATCCTGCTGGCTGCCATTATATTAACAACGGTAATGCTTACAACATTGTTTACGGTTGTAAACAGTCTGATAAAGTCATATGAGACTTCTACCTGTTATCAGGTCGGAACCAGTTCCCATGCAGGATTTAAATTTATGACACAGGAAGAATATGATGAACTGGCAACAGATAAAAAAATACACAACTTATCTTATAATGTTATTATTGGTGATCTGTTAAATGAAGAATTAAAAAAAGATTATACAGAGATTCGATATACCCAGGAATTGAATGCCAAACAAAGCTTTGCTTATCCGGAAATGGGAAGCCTTCCTGAGAAGTACAATGAGGTGGCAGTCTGTACAAATGTTTTGGATGATTTTGGTATTCCTCATGAATTAGGGCAGATTCTTCATCTTAAGATTTCCAATGGTTTTGACACCTATGAAGGAGATTTTACGGTGTGCGGTATCTGGGAAAAGCCGGCAGAAACCATAACAAATCAGATTTTTGTGTCAAAGAAATTTCAAGAAAGCTTTGCTCCGGTCTGGAAAGACAGAGAGGATTATAACAAGTTTTTGAAACAAAATTCTTATGCCGGTGCCATGAATCCGGACTTTGATTTTCCTTCGACTTTTAATATATCCGCACAGATGGATGCCTTAAAGGAAAGACATGGGTTCGGTGATGAGATAAATGATGGTATTAACTGGGCATATACAACAAGCTCCATTGATGCGACTTCCGTGCTGATTGTTTTGATTTTGCTTGCCTTGATCATATTATCGGGATATTTGATCATTTATAATATTTTTCTGATTGCGGTAACGGCGGATATTCATTACTATGGTTTGTTTAAGACAATCGGTATGACGAATACACAGTTAAAAAAACTGGTGCTGAAGCAGGCAATGCTTTTAAGTGTGATTGCGATTCCCGTTGGTATGATTTTGGGATATGTGCTTTCTCATATTGTGCTGCCGTTGATTGCCGAGAATATAACATCTGAGGCATGTAAGGTTTATTCCAATCCTTTTGTATTCCTGGCATGTGCTGTTTTTGCATGGGTTACAGTCCGAATCAGTTGTGCAAAACCATGTAGGATTATCAAAAAAATATCTCCGGTAGAAGCGGTGGAGTTTAATGACTGTCAGGTAGAAAAATTGTCTCAAAGGAAAAAGGCAAAGAAGGTAACTCCGTTTTCTATGGCATGGGAGAACTTGAAAAGAAATAAGAAGAGATCTACGGCGGTAATTCTTTCCATGGTTCTTAGTATTTTAATGATAAATGTAACGGTATCCATTGTGTCCTGTTTTGATGAGGATAAATATATTTCTACTTTTGCAGGCAGTGATATTTCAGTGGCTGATGCAACCTTGTATAATTCCCGTTCTTTGGAAACGGTATTGGATGGCGTGACTTTTCAGGATATGGAAGCACTGGAGAAAATGGATGGTATTACGGAATGTGGAGCCATTTATATGTCTGAGATACAGCAGAATGTGGATGGTACTTCATGGGAGCGGTTGAAAAAGGTTTATGAGGAACATAATGACTGGTTTGTGAGTGCACAGGATCAAAAAGACTGGTTTGATTCCCTCGTCTATGACCAAAAACAAATTGATGCTCATCTGTATGGTGTGGATAAGATGATTTTTGATGCTATGGAATTGGATACAGAGGTAGTGGACTGGGATACATTTTGTTCCGGTGATTATGCAATTGTTTCTTCCATGTCAGAGGGAAGGAGTAATGATTCTGAGTTTGCACTTTATCAGGTGGGAGAAAAAATACCGGTAGAATTGCCAAGTGGTAAGGTAAAAGAGTATGAAGTAATTGCTATTGGGGATGTACCATACTCTATGGGGCCAAAGCACAGTCACGGAATGGATGTCTATGTAACGATTCCTTCAGAGGAATACCGGAAGGTTGTTCCGGACTCAAAAGGGGCAATGCAGCTGTTTATGAATCTGGATAAGGAACATCTGCAGGAGGCAGAAAGCTATGTGGAACAATATTGTGAGACGGTAAATGAGGATTTGGATTATCAATCCAGAGATATGTATTTGAAGGAATTTAAGGATACCGTGCGGATGTTTTTAATTGTAGGAAGTGCTCTTAGCGCAATTCTTGCTTTGATTGGTATTATGAATTTTATAAATCTTACTTATACATCCATTCATGAACGAAATCAGGAGCTTAAGGTGTTATGGTCTGTTGGAATGACAAAAAATCAGATAGCATCCATGCTTTCCTTTGAAGGAATATTGAGAATGTGTCTGGCATTTGTATTTGTGCTTTCCGTGGGACAGCTTTTAAATTATTTGATTGTATATGCCATTGCAGGAGGCACCATAATGTTCACCTATCATTATGTTGTATGGCCGATGTTTGCCTGCATACCGGTATTCCTGTTGATTGCGGCAAGTGTTCCAAGATTGATGACAGGGAAAATAGTTTAATTGTAAATTGTGCCAACGATTACTTGACAGTAATCAAAACGGAACCCTCACTTTATTGCAGTAGAAACTTATGGTATAATTTTTTTATTGGAATGGGGACAAAATAATGATAAAGGCGTATTGATACCGGAACATGTATTGGGAAAAGTATGAATGCCGGGGGGTTTACATGAAGATAAAAATAAAGGAATTAAGTTACGATAAAGTGATGGGTTTACCGGAACGGATACACCACAAGCCGGTAAGAAAATTGTGTTAATTGCTTTGATAAATAGTAAGACTTTCGATTTGTTTACGGATGACTTATATGAAGAAATATCAAAAAGTCTGGCAGAGGAATTTTCCGAAGCTTATGTCGGAATGGAAAAGGATGCAAGACGTTTGGTGAACAGAGTATTTGAAGGGGCTACAGAATTGGTGGAGGTATTGCAAAAATGATAGGTAAAGTATTTGTCTTGTTCTTGCTTTTGATAGGGGGGCTGTCGGGTTGCAGCTTCCCTTCAGAGCAGGAATATGAGGAAAACGTCAGCTTAAAAATTGTGAAGTCCGGAGTAAAAATAGAAGAAGTCCGCTTTGACGAGGATTTAGGAATTGACGGTAAGCAGATTTATAAATTTACGATTCCGATTGAGATTACAGGGACTTTTCAGCACGACTGTACCATACCTGTGTATTACTATTTTGATATGGAGAAAAATGTATCAGAACTTGATAAAGAGGCATCTGCCTGGGCAACGGAAGGACAGTTTAAAGAGGTATTTAAGGGAAAATTGAAAATTGAGAGGGGTACTACAGGTGTGGTATATTACGAGGGGGAAACAGACGACGCCTTGATGGATTCTGACAGTACATCATACGAACAGGCATGGGTGGCATTTCGATATGATGATGGCTTTATCTCAGATAATTATGCAGGAATTTATAATCCATTCTTTGACAAAGAAAAATATTTATACTTTCATGGTGAACAGAGTGCCGTTGATGAAGTAAGGGATATAATACCACAGCAAACAGATGGAAATGTGCATGTTGATGAAGACAGCGTAAAAGTGGAAAAAACATATATTGGAGAAGAATCGGGAAATCCCCAGCATTATACAGTGAGTGTAACCATCCGGAATGATTCGGATAATCCGGTGGAAACGGAGAATTTATGGGTTGGCTGTGATTACGATATGGCAAGCCCATTTAACTCACATAATTGTTATGAAGCGTTAGGAGAGGCTTTGACATTTATGAAGGGCGTTGGAGAACCCCTTGGATATACTGTACAACAGAAAAGTATTACGAAGGATGATGACAGTATTCAAGTGGAATTTGATATGTATAACCGTTATGCAGGATATAGTGACAGCCTGATGGGAAATGACTTAGACTGGTATCAATGTTTTTGGATAGCTATTTGTCTGGAAGATGATAATCAGAATGATAATTATGTGATGGTGCCGAATCCGTATTATAATGAAGAACATTATAGCGATGAAGATTTTTGGCGGGAACATGATGTGAACGACATCTATCGTTATGATACAGTGAGTGCCTGGAATGCTTTATTTGAAGAAAATGAGTAGAACAACAGATGAGGGGGGGCCTTTTTTGCTGTGGTAAGATAAGATTGTCATGATGAAAGTAGGTAAAGAGAGATTTAGGCTTGCCAATGTACGATGCTCCTAATGCGGTAGAATAATTGAAATAACCGAGGAAGCAGTGCTCTGTATGGAGACTGCCCTATTCTATTATAGATATCGAGCCATGTTGAGACAATAGTTGCACTACATCGGACAGATTCGTGAAAATCCTTGAATTTACGCACTTTTGCAGCTTTTTCAATTTCGGTAGAACTGATGTGAAAAGGAACAAAAAGCAGATAGTGAACAAAAATCATGTCGTTGTTGGCTATAGAGTCGACACGAGGGATACAATATTCTTTGATGAATAAAAGTGAATAAAATAGCCAATTTGGCAGGGATATTTAATTATAGATTATTGAATATCTCTGCTTTTATTGTGCGCCTTGCGGCGCACGTTTTTAATGGGTGAAAGTCCATAATCCGCCCTAGTAGTGGGAAGGATACAGCCAAAGACAAGGGTGTCCATCGTGAGGTGGAATCTGAAGGAAGCGATGCTTTTTTTAAGGCATACTACCAAAGCGGATAGCATGGTCGAGTCCCATGATGGTAGCGACAGCACCATGGATTTTATCTGTGGATTTTTCTTTGCCTGCTTTCACGTTGTCAGCTGGGTCGGTTCCAGAATATAGAAAGATTAAGATAAAGATTGACATAGCAGAACGATAGTCTTATAATCGTTCTAAAAAGAACGATTAAGGAGGGCGGCAATGTATTTCTGGGATCAGCATAAGACAATTACAAACTATTATGAATTGCTTTCGAGCGGGATATGTGATCGGTACGGATTAACACAGATGGAATACGATATACTTATGTTCCTGCACAACAATCCGCAGTTCAATACCGCCGCGGAAATCGTAAAAGTTAGGAAATCGACCAAATCACATGTCTCTACTTCTCTGAAAAGTCTGGAAAACAATGGACTAATCAGAAGAATACAAAGTGAAGATAATAAAAAGCATATTGAGATTGTTTTGTTGGACAAGGCGGAGATAATTGTGGAGGCAGGACTAAATATGCAGAAGCAATTTGCCCAAAATGTCTTAAGCGGGTTGACAGAAGAAGAAAAACATATGTGCATCCATGTATTTAATAAAATCTGCGGTAATGCAGAAAAATGTTTGAAAGAGCATAAGGAGAACGCAAATGAAAGAGAATACGTATAAACCACAGATCCCGGATGTGATGGAAGCAATATTTGATGCAGCGTATCTGACATTTGATCTGGTAGCCGCAATTTTATTTTTTGTATATGCAAATGGAAACACATTATTTGTACTTTATGGAATATTGACATTGACGCTTTGCGGAGGGGATGCGTTCCATCTGGTGCCAAGAATTATCAGAGCAGTAGGTGGAACCAGCGATAAGATAAAAAGACAACTTGGCATAGGATTACAGGTATCTTCGATTACAATGACCGTATTTTATATTATTTTGATGTATATCTGGAAGCTTACGTTCCCGGAAATTACGATGCCGGCAGCAATCGAAGCCATCGTCTGGATATCGGCGGTTGTTAGAATTGTGATATGTCTATTCCCGCAGAATAACTGGTGTACAGATGAAGGAAACATGAAATTGTCCATCATCAGAAATGCAGTCTTTGCAGTGACAGGTATCGGAGTCATTATTCTGTATGCGATTTCCGGAAATGCAAATGGATATCATATGACAAGGATGGTTGCAGCGATTATTATTTCGTTTGGCTGTTATCTTCCGGTAACTTTATTCAGCAAAACAAAGCCGAAGGTTGGACTTTTGATGATTCCAAAGACGTGCGCTTATATGTGGGTTATAGCGATGGGACTCCAGCTTTTATTTTAAAGCGGAAATAGACCAAAGAGATAAGAGATATAAAGTAAAACAGGGACAGAACGGAAAATAATTGTTTTCGAACTGCCCCTGTTTTTAAATTATTTATTTGACAAAGAGCTTTCTTGTATCTGTATATGGTGGAAAGTTGACGGCACTGGATCTGGCAAAGGTACAAATGACAAGACTGTTTGAAACAGTGAAGGGTAGTTTGAGTGTTATCACTTTGGAGGTGACGACAACAGAACAGGAGAAAATGACCGTCAGCGAGAATGAATGGTCATTTTTTACAATGAAAGAAGAGATTACTTATCTGACAGATGTATTAGGCAAAAGGAAAATTGAATTTGTTTGCGAGATTCAACCGGATGAAGAAGACTATGAAAAGGATATATAGAATTATTGATAATATCACTACTTTGTATGTTTATATAAATTTGATTGACTTTTACGCCCTCAAACCTTATGATTAAGGGCATAAAAGTCAATTTATTGATTAAAGTAGGTGATTGAATGAATGTCTCAGATAAAATAATACAGCTTGCAAAAGAAAATAATGGTGTTGTTACTGCTGCGATTCTTTCTGATAAAGGCATATTGCGAGGAAACTTAAAAAAGCTAGTCGATGAAGGAAAACTTGAAAAGACTGCGAGAGGAGTATATATCCTTCCTGAAATATGGGAAGATGAGTTTGTGAATTTGCAAGCGAGATTCAAAAAAGGTGTTTTTTCTAATGAGACAGCCCTATTTTTATGGGACTTAACAGATCAAACACCAAATAGATATGATATGACCTTCCCGCATAATTATAATTTGACAAATGTAAAGAGTGAAGGCGTAAATTGCTCAAGAGTAAAGCAGGAGTGGTATGCTGAAGGGAAAACTCAATTAGAATCTCCGGGGGGGAATAGGATAACGGTATACAATATGGAACGAACTCTGTGTGATATTCTTCGTAAACGAGGAGGAATAAATACAGGTATTATTACAGAGGCGTTCAAGCGATATACAGCCAGAAAAGACAAGAATATTCCACTTTTGTCAGAGTATGCAAAGATGTTTCGTGTTGAGGAAAAGGTGAGAAGTTATCTGGAGGTACTTATATGAGAAATGCAATGCAGTTAAAAGCTGTCATTAAAAATATATCAAAAGACAAACATATCTCGGCACAGCTCGTGATGCAGAACTTTATGTTGGAACGTCTGCTGGAACGGATTTCTGTTTCAAAGTATCGTCAGAATTTTATATTAAAAGGTGGTTTTCTGATAGCGGCAATGGTGGGATTAGATACTCGTGCCACTATGGATATGGATGCAACGATCAAGGGCTGGCCGGTTAATGAAGAGAGTATCAAAAATATGTTTCTTGATATTTGCAAAATTGATCTGCAAGATGATGTGACTTTCGAATTTAAGAAAATTGGTGAGATTCGAGAAGGGGATGATTACACAGGGTACCGTGTTTCGTTGTCGGCAAATTATCCTCCGATGGCTGTGCCTTTAAAACTGGATATTACTACAGGCGACAAAATTACGCCAAGAGAGATAGAATATCGTTTTAAATTGTTATTGGAAGATAGAGAAATCCCCGTACTTGCATATAATCTGGAAACAGTTATGGCAGAAAAGTTGGAAACTGTAGTTTCAAGAGGTGATCAGAATACAAGACCAAGAGATTACTATGATATTTATATTCTTGCTAAAATGCAGTATAAGAATATTGAAACAGAGTATTTGAGAGCAGCACTGGATGCAACATCGAAAAAACGAGGTTCTTCGGAGATATTGAAGGAGTATAAAAATATCATTGATATTGTCAGAAATAGTGATGTAATGATTAAGCAGTGGAGGACTTACCAAAGAGATTTTGAATATGCCACTGATATTAGTTTCGATGAGGTCTGTGATGCGGTAGTGCGGATGATGGATTTGTGTATTTGATATGTGACCTAAATGGTGACAATTTAAAAATGGAGAGGCACAACATAATGGACAGGAAAAATGAAGGATTGAATTATTTGAAGCAATATCCCAAGATGAGCAAATGGGTAAATACCTGCATTTGCTGCGGTTCAATGGGGTATGATCCAGATATGCCGGAGGTAATTACTTCCAGGGACGGAAATGGAGAATATCGTACTGTGTTTTCAAGGAATATAAGGAGCTATTTCCCTCCGTTAAGGTTGGATGATATGGGGATGTGTGAAATCTGCCGAAGGCATTGGGAAGATAGATGAAAGCGGTAAGATTGAGTAGTATGATACATTGGGGCGTGAAGGCAAGAAGCATTAATTATAATGAGAATATAAAATGTGAAAAAGCGATTGTTCTGTGAGAGGGGAGCAGTCGCTTTTTTTAGTCGTATATGCTTTCAAGCTGTGCATACCTTTTGGCAATAATGGAATAAATTGCCGAAAGGTATGGAGTTTTCAATAACATGTGTTATTATATAAATGAAAATGGTATAGTAAAGAACGCTAAAGTGTATAGAAGTGACGAATTAAGTGTTTATTAGTTTCTTGGAAAATATATGCAATTACCTAAAGTATAAAAAGATAAAGATTTTGAAATGGTGATGGAGGGCGAGATGCAAGGATGAAAGGCTCAGAATGTAGATTAATAGAATACATGGAAGGATCAAAGAGACGATTTATTATACCTGTTTATCAGCGGAATTATGACTGGAAGACAGAAAATTGTAAGCAACTTTATGATGACCTTGAAAAAGTAATAAAAAATAATAGAAGAAGTCATTTTTTTGGAAGTATTGTATCTGTATATGAACCAGCTGGCAGAAATACGGAGTTCCTTGTAATTGATGGACAGCAGCGTTTGACAACGGTATCGTTACTTTTTTTGGCAATGTATAATCTGATTTCAAAAGGGGTGGTAGTCCCAGAGGATGAGTCGCTTGGAAAACAGATTTATGAAGATTTTCTTGTTGATAAATATCAACCCAAGGAGACAAGAATAAAATTAAAGCCGGTAAAGAATGATCAAGAAGCTTTTGGAAAGCTTTTTGAGAATGAGGATGAACATATAAGAGAATCAAATCTTACCATAAATTATAATTACTTTTACGATAGAATCCAAAAGCAGGAAGTTACAGTTGATCAGCTCTTTGATGCAATTTGTAGATTGGAAATTATTGACATTAAGCTTGAAAATGATGATGATCCGCAGTTGATTTTCGAAAGTCTTAACTCAACAGGTCTCGATCTTAGTGAGGGTGACAAAATAAGAAACTTTATTTTAATGGGACTTCCTGCAAGGAAACAAGAGGAGTATTATGAAAAATACTGGAATTGCATTGAGGAATGTACAAAATACGACGTAAGCTCGTTTGTGAGGGATTATCTTAGTGTCAAGCAGCTTGCAATACCTTCTCAGAGGAAAATTTATGTCGAATTTAAGGGGTATGTTGAAACATCGGAACTTGAAGTAGAAGAATTACTTAGAGATTTGGTGGGATATGCAAAACGATATGAAATTCTGTTGAAGGGAAGTAAAAGGAATAGGACGTTGGATGCCTGTATTAACAGGTTAAATCGATTGGAGACAACAGTAACCAGGCCGTTTTTCCTTGAAGTACTGCGCTTGTTTGACGATGGAAAGTTGGATGTTTCACAGGTTACAGATATATTTTTAATAACAGAAAGCTACCTGTTTAGAAGAAACGTTTGCAATCTTCCTACCAACTCATTGAATAAAATATTTTTGATGCTACATAGGGAAATTATAAGATATGATGGTACTGATGCAGGATATGTAGAAAAGTTTAAATATGCATTGCTTTCAAAAAAAGAAAGGGCTCGTTTTCCGGATGACGATGAATTTTCTGCACAATTTTCCGAAAGACAAGTTTATCAAATGAATAGTAAAAATAAAATTTATATTTTGGAACGTTTGGAGAATTATGGTACTACAGAGGATAAAGATATATACAGCCATTGTGATGATGGAACATATTCTGTTGAACACATTATGCCGCAGCATTTAACTCCAGTATGGGTAAAAGCATTGGGGGATGATTATGAACAGATTCATGAAACGTGGCTGCATAGAATCGCCAATCTTACATTAACAGCATATAATTCGAAATATAGTAATAGTAGTTTTGAGGAAAAGAAAACCATGAAAAATGGACTTGCAGATAGTGGTATTAGAATGAATACCTATATTGCAAAGAAAGAAAAATGGACACTTGCAGAATTGGAAGATCGTAATCAGTATCTCATGGGACGGGCTATTGAAATATGGTCTTTTCCATCAACTGAATTTAAGCCGGAGGAAAAACAACTTGATTCATATACGCTTGATGATGATGTTAATTTAAGTGGAAGATTGATTGCACGATTTAGCTATAAGAATATTGAGCAACCGGTGACAAGTTGGGTAGAAATGTTTCAAAAGGTGTTACAGATTTTATATGCTGAAGACAAAAATATTATTACAAAACTTGCAGTATCTGACGAGGATAATGTAGCAGTATATTTCAGCACGGATGAGACGGATTTTACAAAGGGTGTTGAGATAGGGGATGGCATTTTTGTGCTAACAAACACGAATACACAAAGTAAATTATCTATATTGAGTAAGGTGTTCAAGCTGTATGATTCTGAACCAGCGGATCTAGTTTTCTATATTCGTGATGGAAATGAAAACAATGAGGAAGAGGCAGGCACAAGATATGAACTTCGTAGAAAATACTGGGCATACGCCCTTGATTATATAAAGAAAGCACATGGAGAAGGTGGATCGTTTTCTAATGTAAGTACATCGAAAGAAAACTGGATTAATGGCTTCTTTGGGGTGAGTGGATTCAGTTTGTGTTGTGTGGCTAATTATGATTCGGCGAGGGTTGAGTTGTATTTGGGTAAGCCAAATAAGGAAGCTAACAAGAAGGCTTTTGATAAAGTTATTTTTCATAAAAATGAAATTGAAAATTTATTGGGAGATAAACTGAATTGGAATCGTGGGGACGATATTAAATCGTCTAAAATTTACTATCAGATTAACGATGTTAGTATTGAAAATGAAATGGATTGGCCGCAGATGGCAAAATTTCATGCTGACTGGAGTAAGAAGTTTTACGACGTTATAGTCCCATATTTAACATTGGACTAATGAAGATGCTTTTATGGTGATTGGTGTCGTTTTAAGATTAATGTCGGAAGGGGGATTTATATGTCAAAACTAAAAGCCTGGAAATATGACGATGAATATATAAGTTACATTGCAAGCGGGGAGTCGGCAGCGGTATTTGTAGTTAGAGATATAGTAAGCTCAATTGATACAAAGGGAAAATGGATAGATGTGATATCTTTGAATACATATGAGAAAAGAGGAGCAGGAGACAGAAAAGCATTTAATTGGATAATTGTTGAATTGTTTCCAAGAAAAATAAATCCTAAATATGATAAGCTTGATCCGGCAAACAATAGATACTTGACTTGGGTTACTGCAAGTAGGGATATTGAAGAACAACGGCAGAAGGGTTATCATGGTGATAAATATCTTGTACTGTGTGATCTATATGACGAGAACAAGAATACATATAATGTGCGTACCATAATGGGGAGGAAATATTGGGAGCCTGTGGATGTGTATAGACCTATAACCATTAAAGATAGGGTGCCTCCAGTGTGGAGATATAGAATTAAAGCAGTAAAGAAAGTTAATGCCCGACAGGTAAGATATATTCAAGATCATGAGTATGAACTTGAAGAAAAGATAAGGGAAAATGGGAGACCTACGCTAGAAATACTGGGAGTACAAGTAGAAAAATTATAAATTAGTTTGATAAACTTATTAAGCCGCCAGATTTTAAGAAATTGGCGGCTTGATTTTGTTATGGCAACGAGTCAAGTGTGACATGCTTGCTTTAGTCAGAAAATCCCAGCAATACATAGATATTTATGGTATACTGTACGAAAGGTCAGTACAGTGATAGCAGGAGGAAGACAAATGCTGCTTATAGGAGCGAGGATTCAGGAATATAGGAAGAAAGCAGGATTGAGCCAGGAGGAATTTGCAGAGAAGATCGGCGTCAGCAGACAGGCGGTGTCCAAGTGGGAGCGGGATAAGGCGTATCCTGATCTGGACAGGCTTGTGTGCATATGTGAGATTTTGGATGTCCAGGTTGGCGAGCTCATATATGGGAAGAGCGGGCAGGCAGATGAACCCGGGGAGGCGGCTCAGGAAAGGGGAATTGCAAATAACACAGTGCATATGAGGAACTTCCGGGGAAAATGCAGACTGGCAAGACTGAGGACAGTATTTGCCATTTTAGCTGCCTGTTGTGTTTTTTGTATGGTGGTGTTGACGGTGCTTATTGTGAGAAAAGAGTGGGGCACCCATCAGGATAAAAATGGAAATGTCCGAGTGGAAAAAGTGTATTGCCAGTATACAAAGGCTGATCTGGGATATATTGATGACAATGGACGTCGGGTTGTGGATACGGTTTGGCTTGATGTTCCGGGGATAAGGGATGGAGATTATCTTGAGCTTTATACCGGAGCTGACAATGATAGCATGTTCCTTAATTACAGATCATCAACTATTATTGCTACGTCAATAGTCATGGTAGTATTTATAATTTTGCTGGTTCTCACAATGCTTGAAATTAGGAGAATGAAAAAGGAAGATACGCTTCATATCATACTTGAGGATAAAACTGCCGATGAAAAGATATAATAAAATAATTTATGTGATTTTGATGATCTGCATACTGGCGGGCTCTGTATTTGCCGCACTTGATTTCATGGGGGTCGTTGATCTGAACTTCAGAAATAAAAAATTCGGTGAAGATGTGTCAGCAACGGAGAATGAGACCAACACCAACAATCCCGAACCCTGGCATATAGTGTTCAAGGGCTATGCTTTTTCTGTGGAGCCTGTTGGACTGGCAATCATACATGAAAGCGGCTGCATTAACATAAGAAGCTGTGATGAATATCTGATACAGATTGATGTGGAGGATGGCACTGCGGAGGAGTTCTGGAATGTCAGAGATGAACGTGTGAAGAACATGGAGGATTCTGGTTATGTGATAGAACTTGCTCCGGAGAAGGTCGAACTCCAGGGAAGGGAGTACATCAGATATATAATCAGCCTTGCAAATGAGCGAGGTGCGGATGTTGATAATACATATTTCTATGTGCTTGTCTCTGACACCGGGGATGATCAGCGTTTCTTCACTGTTATAAAGTTTGATGGAATTGATATTGCTTCTTTAAATGTGAAGGAGAAGGATGGAATCTACGAAAAGGCTGTTGATGAAGTCACAGCTGTTGTTGCCGGTGCAGTGCCTACTGACGAGACAAATGACATGGCAGGCTCATATTGGCAGGAAACACAGCCTGTTGATACAGGAAACTCTGCAACCGATAAAGACTCCATCACAAATGAAGATACTACAGTATCATACGAACTCCCGGAAGGCTATATCCTCACAGATGATGACCTGTCGGGCAAGAAGTATTATTCAGATAATGATAAGGTTAATGTGATGATATCTGTAGTACCATACACATGGATGACAGCGGCTGACATGGCAGAAAGAGAGCACAGAGCCGGAATTTCAAAGGTTATAAGGTCAGGGCAATATGAGGAAAAAGGAGTGACCTTTTACTATTATACCTATTCGATTCTATATATCAGGGGTGAAAAAAGAAGCATTACATATCATTTTAATGGGTATGCTGATTTGAAAAATGGGGATATATATTCTGTATATGGATTCGCAGATGGTAATCCGGCGGCAATGGAACCGGATACTTACGCAGATTTTATGAAGATCAACATGGAATGATTTTGATTGACTGGTTGGCTTGGAACCTTAAATATGCTATAACACCAAAATACAATATTTTGACTTTAAAAAGGTGATAAAGCAACGACAAAACTCCTGATAAATACCATTTCGCAGCTTCTGACACCAACAGTTGCCTGGTTGCAACCGATTATGACTTGATATGATCCGGGTTAATCCTTAATAATTAAACCACTATGTTTATATTTTAAGGAGGATCAGATTTTATGAGAAACAAAAAAGTGGTGCTTGCAGGTCTTATTGCTGCCTTGATGGGAATCTCTCTGGTGGGATGTGGAAGCAGTAATGATGTTAAAAAAAATGTGGCTGAGACAGAACAGGTGACAGAAACGGAGACAGAGGACACAGATGATGTGACTGATGCTTCGTCTGAGGAAGAAACGGACACAGAGGCTGCCAGTGAAACTACAGAATTTACAATTCCTGTATATGAGGATTTTACATTGGCTCCGGGGCTTAGCGAGAAGTACGTGGATATGGACAATCGTTCATTTGTATATAATGGAAAGAAATTCACTTTAGGAGAGTCTACACTTAAGGATCTTGTAGACGGAGGAATACCATTTAATGAGAATGACCTTAACAACATTGGAAACAACGTAAATAAAAATTATGAAACTGATAGATATAGTGCAGATATCAATGATTATGTTACAATGCAGTTTAAGTTTGGTAATTTTACTGACAGTGAGCAGAAGGCTGAGGACTGCGTGCTGACATATGTAAGATATTCTCATTTGTATGTGCCACAGCCGGATTATGATGAATCTTTAAATGAAGAGATCAAAGAGATGATGCTTGATGGAGCAAAGAAGGTCAGCTTTTCATTCCCTACAACGATCACCAAGGATCAGCTTCTTGAAAATAGTAGTGAAAACGCAGTTGTAGATGGAAAAAATGTAAGCTATCAGGTGGACTCAGAGGTTTATATGGGTTCAAGTGGCTATGGATTTGAATTTAATGATGTTACAGGTCAGCTCAAAGAGTTTCATATGTCCTGGCTTCCATAAGCATAAAAAGTGGTAGAAAAATATAAAGTTTCACATTTTGCATATAGCAAGTACGATATAAAATATCTATAATAATAGGCAGGCAGTTGCTCATGACATGTGCCAGGGGTTAAGGGATATGTCATCAAGAATTGTCTGCCTTTTGTTATGCAAAATACTAAAGAGCCAAATTATGCATAAAAAGGATAGCACGATTCACTTTATGAGCCGGGGCTGTTTCCATTACAGTGGCTACAAGTTCCACCAGTGGTTTTATATGATATGGATGGAGAAAATGATCGGAGTCCACAATCCCGACGTTGTTTCAATGGAGATATCGTGATAAAATAATTCGAGTGTCGAATTTTAAATGGCTTGATGTTCAATTTTGGGAGGAAATTTTATGAATAGGATTGTGTTGGAAGGATATGTAGTGATTTCAGTCATGATCGCTATCACAGATATTTTGCTGGCAATCCAGTCTGTGAAGAAGAATAAGACCACAGGAAGGTTTCTGGGATTGGCTTGTGCCGCTGCAGCCTTAGTAGATATCAGCTATCTTATCAGTATCATAAGCAAGTCTTATCTGAACATGTCTATAATGTCAAGTGTATATTTTGTGGGCATAGACTTTATGTTGGTGTGCCTCTTGATGTTCACAGTATATTTCACAAAAGGAAGATTTTCAAAGTATGGCAGACTGGCTGTAGGATTCTGTTATTTATATTCATTTTATGAGCTGGTGATATTTGCAATAAATCCATTCAAAGAGATTGCCATAGGCTATGTGGAGCGTGATACATTCATAGCCGGATATATATATCATATGAAGCCTCTTTATTACATGCATTTGTTATTTTCCTATGCACTTGTTGTGATAGTGCTGTTCCTTCTTGTAAGGAAGATGTGCAGGATACCAAGAGAATACCGTTCCCAGTATAGCTGTGTTATCATCGGGATCGCCATGATCGTACTGGTGAATGGCGTGTTCCTGTTCCTTCCGGGAAACAATGTGTATAACCTGCTTGATTACTCCATCTGCGGATACAGTCTGATCTCATTTCTGATTTATTGGAGCTGTTTCAATTACTCCACTCATGGAATGTTAAATAAGCTTAAAACCTATGTATTTGAAAACGTTGGTCAGGGCATAGTTCTGTTTGATTACGAGGAACATCTTATCCTTCACAACGAGAGAGCCGATTATTTCCTGGGAGAAAAGCTCTTAGGCAAATGCGAAAATCTCGGTGATTTCCTTGCAGCATACAACCTGTCGGCAAATCTCGCCACTGAGGATGACAGTTTTTCACTCCAATGTTATATAAAATCAGACAATGAGGAGCGTCCACTCAGATGTGATGTTAGGAGGCTTGACAATGAAAAGGGAAGAAAACTTGGGCAAATGTTTGTATTCTCCGATATTGCTCTGGAGACAGATATGCTTACCGGATTCCAGAAATGGGAGAGCTTTAAACGTCTTGCCATAGAAGAGAAAGATCACTTTACCTTCCCTGTAGGAGTTGCCATATGTGATATAAATAGCCTTTCAACAATTAACAGTACCCTTGGTAATCAGGCGGGAGACAAGGAGATCAGGACACTTTCGGATATTATACGCAGATGCTTCCCCGAGAGGACATATTATGTTCGTGGAACTGATGCCAATCTCATTGCACTGTGCAGTAAGAGCAGTGAAGAGGAAATGTTTAATTGCCTCTCCAAGGTAAGGAAGCTTTATGCTGGAAGTATCCAGTATGCGGTAAGTGTGGCAGGGACTGCAAGCCAAAACATAACCAATGTCATTCAGGACGCAGCTCGTGCTATGCGTGCCAAGAAGCTGGTGGATTACAAGTCCATACATTCAGATATGCTCGCTTCACTGATCAGGGCTCTTGAGGAGTGTGACAGTGATACGGAACATCACGTTCGCAGAACACAGAGGTCGGGAGCAGAACTTGGCAAGAGGATCGAGCTTACGGATATTCAGCAGAGTAAGCTGGCACTGCTTTGTCTGCTACATGACATTGGTAAGATAGGGGTTCCCATGGAGATCCTTAACAAGCCTGGTAAGCTTACGGATGAAGAGTGGAAGATAATGCGTTCCCATGTTGAGAAGGGATATGAAATTGCAAATAGCAATACTGAGCTTAAGCAGATTGCAGAGGAGGTGCGTCACCATCATGAAAGATGGGACGGAAATGGTTATCCTGATGGACTCAGTCGAGAAAGTATTCCGATACTTTCAAGAGTTATTGCAGTTGTTGATGCCTTTGATGCCATGACAAATGATCGGTCTTACAGAAAAGCCATGTCAATTCCAAAGGCTCTGGAAGAATTAAAGAAAAATGCCGGCACCCAGTTTGATCCATATATAGTGGCAGAATTTATCAAGCTGGTTTCCGAGAATTATACAGCAGAGGACACAGAGGAAGATACAGAAAAAGTTGAAAATACTGAGCGGAGGCAGCTTATGGGGGATAGTACCGATGGTGAAAATATTCCCAATACTTCAAATGTCCATAATGTGCAGTACAGCAGATATCTTCTTGATATGTTCAACAATATAATTTCTGTGGACGATAATTTTGAGGTGCTTACCGGTTACACCAGAGAAGATGTAGAAAAAGGAATGAACCAGCAGGATCTTATTCCGGAGGAAGAACGTACGGAGTATCTGTGTCAGACCGCTGCAAATCTTGCAAAAAGTACATTTGTATTCCAGGAGCACAGAATACGCCGGAAAAATGGAAGCGACATATGTGTGTTGTGTTACGGAAGGAAGTTTTATGATTCAGCTATAAAAGAAGACAGGATGGAGATTATTATTACAGATATTTCAAAGACGTATTCAATGAAGGTTCTTACAGATGTGGAGCAGAATAAGGCTGAAGCGAGACTCAGAAACTGGGAGAGCACATATCGTTCAGATTCACTTACAGGCCTATTGAATCATGCAGCATTCAGAAATGACATGGAGATGAAGCTGCTTGCAGGGGATTCAATAGTTATGATGATAATGATGGATGTGGACAGGTTCAAACAGTACAATGACACTTACGGTCATCACAACGGAGATAAGTATCTGGTTCTTGTGGCACAGGCACTGCTTATGTCATTAAGAGATGAAGATTATGCATGCAGGATGGGCGGCGATGAATTCGCAGCGATGTTGTTCTTCGAAAAAAATATTCCTGACAAAGCAATAATGGAGAGAGCACAGCAGATATTCGATAAAGTTAATCTCACTGTGAAATCTACAGAGGGATGTTCCGGTATATCCATGGGCGCAGTAATAGCTAAAACAGAGGTGACCTTTAATCAGTTGTATGAAGAGTCAGATAATGCACTCTACAGTGCAAAGGAAAAGGGAAGAGGCAGAATTGTGGTTGTGGGGCATGGACAGAAAGCATAAATCATAAAATGGCAGAAAGGTTATAAAATTCAGAAAATTGGTCAGGAGAAGAAAAAATATATAATCCATAAACATCAAATAAGTGAATATGGAATTCACAATGTAAAGGTGCATTTTCAGTGTTATACGAAACAAACATAAGAAGATGCACCTTTTATTTTCTTAAAAAATCCCCGCATAAAATCAAATAAAAGAAAGCTCAAAGGGATAGTAATTACTCCGGCAGTGGTTATAATTAATGGTGATATGCAAATATAAGCATGCAGATCTTTCTTTGGGGATCTGATGAGATAACCAGGCTGACGAGTTGGATTTCCTATGAAAGCATGGCATGTCAATCAGGAGGATATTATGAATATTTTTGATATAGTGGGACCTGTAATGGTAGGACCTTCAAGCTCCCACACAGCAGGTGCGGTAAAGATAGGATATGTGAGCAGAAAGCTGTTGGGGGAGGAAGTAAAAGAAGCACGGATACTGCTTTATGGCTCATTTCTCACAACAGGTACGGGTCACGGAACCAGAAAGGCACTGGTTGCAGGACTGTTAGGCATGAAGACCGATGATATAAGGATACCGGATGCCATAGAGCTGGCAGAGAAAGCAGGCATGAAGATAGAATTCGGTGAGGCCCATCTGAAGGAGGCACATCCCAATACTGCCCAGCTGTTCCTTACCGGTGTATCGGGAAGAACCCTTGAGATAATAGGACAGTCCCTTGGCGGTTCCAGGATAAATATTGCTGAGATAGATGGAATAGAGACCAATTTCTCCGGGGAGTATCCTACGCTGGTTGTTCACAATCTGGATCAGCCGGGACATGTTTCGGAGGTCACATCCATGCTTGCCCACAAGGGGGTAAATATAGCTTATATGCAGCTTTACCGTTCAAACCGTGGCGGCGAAGCAGTAATGGTTGTTGAATGTGACCAGGAAATACCGAGAGAGGGAATTGAATGGCTTGAGAAGGTAGAGGGCGTGAAAAAGGTCACATATCTGTCAAAATTATAGATTTGTGAGCCGGTCAAATAATGATCATGTCAGGTTTTAGATTAAGGAGATTGGGTGTATGATAACATATCAGAATATTAAGGATATACAGAAGCTGTGCAGGGAAGAAAAGCTTGAATTTTGGAAGGTCGTAGAACTGGCGGACGCAGAAGAAAGGGGCGTGCCCGAAGAAGAGTCATTTGACATGATGAGTGAGATGTACAAGGCAATGGAACTGGCGGACACCTCCTATGACGGCAGTCTCCGGTCAGCGTCAGGACTTGCAGGCGGAGACGGTGAGAAGCTCCATAGATACAATGAAGAAGGGAAGAATATATGCGGCCCGTTTATTTCCAAGGTTATGGAGAAGGCGATAAAGATGGGCGAGTCAAATGCCTGCATGAGAAGAATAGTTGCGGCCCCGACTGCTGGCTCATGTGGTGTTATTCCGGCCGTGTTTCTTACGGCAGGTGAAGAGCTTGGGATAGACCATGAGCAGATGACTAAGGCCATGTATGTGGCTGCGGGAGTAGGTGCAGTTATAGCGAAGAATGCATCCATAGCCGGGGCTTCCGGCGGATGTCAGGCAGAAATCGGTTCTGCCAGTGCCATGGCGGCAGCAGGACTTGTAAGTGTTATGGGCGGCGATCATGAGGCAATCGGGGACGCAGCAGCATTTGCCCTGAAGAACATGCTGGGACTTGCCTGTGATCCGGTGTGCGGCTTGGTTGAAGTTCCCTGTGTGAAGAGAAATGTGGCAGGTGCAGTAAATGCAGTGACCTCAGCCCAGATGGCACTGGCAGGCATAAGGAGTGCCATACCTGTTGATGAAGTGATCGACGCAATGAGGCGGATTGGAAATGACATGTCTCCGACCATCAAGGAAACCGGGCTTGGGGGATTGGCAACGACACCTACTGCGGTGGAGATCGGGAAGCGGATGTGATTAACTTTGTAAAAAATGATTTTGTTAAAATTGATTTTAATAAAATATTTACTAAAAATATTAGAGAAACTAAATTTATCAATTATATTTTCAGGAGCAACATGGAAACAATAACAGGACTTATAATGATAAACATCATAGGCTGCCTTTTCTTCATAAAAGGCAGGGCAGATAAAGATAATATGATGGCAAGGGTAACGTTGGTAAGTGTATTTACTGCTATCCTTGCCGTTACCATAACGTTAAAGTTTGGTAGCACAGGTGAGATCGCCGGATGGGATTTAAGGTTCTGGCGGGCATACGCAGATAACAGTATATTGATATGGTATACCCTTATCATAAACGCTGTTTCTTTCGTAGTCTTTGGAGTGGACAAATATAAGGCGGTGAAGGGACGATATCGTATCCCGGTGGCTGTGCTCATTTACCTTGCATTTGCAGGTGGTTCTGTAGGAACTGCGGTGGGAATGGTGCTGTTCAGACATAAAATAAGAAAGAACTACTTTGTTGTGGGGGTCCCAATGATAATTGTAATGCAGATACTGCTTATGGTGTGTGGGCTCAACTGGGGTTAAAAAGTGCAAATTATTTGTCTACTCTCCTGATAAAATAGTCACAACAGGCTGGAAAACATAACAAATCAATAAACCGAAAAAGACTGTCAAAAGGTTACCTTTTGACAGTCTTTTTTTTGTGTACAAGTATACTACAAATATTGAAAATGTTCAACAATAATGAATCTGTTTTTTGTTCAAAATGCCTAAAAGCCTCCTTTGATTTTGGGACTGTCAAAAGGTACACCTTTTGATAGTAAAGTGGAATCAATAGCTCTATATAAAAAACGAGCTGACATTTAATGAGAAATGGGAGGAGAAACAAATGACAAAGAAAACCATAGCGGTGGCATTATCATTGTCACTGGGCTTAAGCGGTGTGGCACCTGCCATACCTTCAAATGCAGCAGAGCTGCCGGGGGACACAGGCGTTGTTAATGAGGTGAGTGTTGCAACAGATACAGACGCAGATTATCAGGAACAGGAGGCAGTACAGGCAGACAATGCTGTCCAGGCGGAGGATCTTGTGGCTGTAAATGAGACTAATTTCCCTGATGAAGCATTCAGAAAATCCCTCAAAGAAACCTATGATACAGATGGCGATGGCTACATAGACGCCAATGCAATTACAAGTGTGAAGGCGACCAGATCGGGAGTTGCCTCAGTTAAGGGAATAGAATTATTTCCAAATCTGCAATATCTGATGTTAGGTGGAAACAAAATTTCAAGCATAGATGTAAGTAAGAATACCGAACTGCTGCAGATAAGCATGTTTGACAATGCTCTTACTTCCATTGATCTGAGCCATAATACAAAACTAAAGATATTTGATTTTGCCAATAATAATCTCACATCACTTGATATAGATAGCAATACTAACCTGACAAGCATTACATGTAGAGGTAATAAATTGACATCCTTAAATCTTACAAATCAGGGAGAACTTGAATTTCTGGATTGCAGGGATAATAAGATTAGTGAGTTGGATCTGAGCAAATGTGAAAAGTTGGCGTATCTTTATTGCGGCAATAATGAACTTCACACTCTAAACCTTAGGAATAATACTGCACTGAAATCACTTTCCTGTGCATACAATTATTTTGAAGGGGTGGACTTCTCATATCTTGATACAGACAAACTTAGAACCTGTGAGATTACACCTTTTAAGGAACAGGTGCTGTTAAATGAAACAAATTTCCCGGATGACAACTTCAGAACATATTTGTCAGAAACATTTGATCTGGATAAGGATGGAGTTATCTTAAACCACGATGTAAAGGAGTTGCGTGTATCGAACAAGGAAATCAGTTCACTTAAGGGAATAGAACTTTTTCCTGCTATTACAGTGCTCCAGTGTGGCGAAAATCAGCTAAGAGAACTTGATCTCAGCAATAACAAAGCGTTGAAAAGTCTCTGGTGTTATGAAAACAATCTTGAACACCTTGACCTGAGGAATAATACGGCACTTACGTATTTTGATTGCAGAGATAACTATCTGGCAGATGAAGATTTCTCATATTTGAACATTTCCGAAGATAATTTACGATTGACACCTCAGAAAGTAAAAGTAGCCCTGACTGAGGAGAATTTCCCTGATGAGGCCTTTAGAAATTACCTTGCAAAAGAGTTTGATCCGGATGGTACCGGCAGCATAGTGAGGGACAACGTTAAATACCTCCATGCAAATGACATGGGAATAAAGTCTCTTAAGGGCATCGAGCTGCTTACTAATGTGTATGTTATCGAGTGTAATGGAAATGAACTGACAGAGCTTGACGTCAGCAAGAATGAAAAGCTTGCAACTCTGGACTGTGATACAAATAAGCTGACAAGCCTTGATGTTTCAAAAAACACGAACCTTGAGAACCTCAGCATATGTCAGAACAATATTGAGAACATAGACCTGTCAAATAATGATAAGCTTGTCTACCTGGAGTGTGTAAAGAATAAGATTAAAGAGCTTGATGTTACGAATAACTTTAACCTTGAGACCCTGGATTGTGCAGAGAATAAGATTAAAGAGCTTGATGTTACAAATAACACGAACCTTGAGACACTGTATTGCGAGAAAAATAAAATAACCAGTCTTGATCTGACTTATAACAGTTTTCTGAAGCGGCTCTGGTGTGGTGACAACGAGATCAGTGACATCGATCTGAGTAGTTGTGAAATGCTTACAGAGCTTAATATTTATTCTGCAGAGCTTACTAAGCTGGATGTGAGCTGGTGCAGCAATCTTCAGAAGCTTTACTGTGGTGGCAATAAGCTCACGAGCCTTGATGTGTCCGGCAATACAAAGCTTGAGACCCTGGATTGCTATGAAAATAAAATAACCAACCTTGATCTGAGCACAAATACTGAACTTACCTGTCTGGATTGCAGTTATAACAGGCTTGAGAAGCTTGATCTCAGAAAGAATACAAAGCTTAACTGGTTTGATTGCGAGGAAAACTATATGCCTGACGAGGATTTCTCATATCTTGATAAAGATAACATGGAGGAATGCAATATAGGCAATCAGCACGAGGTTGAAGATATCTACATTGACGATAACGGAACATGGTATTACATGAAATACGGTGAGAATGATAAGAATGCGACTAAGCTGTTCAAGTATGAGGGAACATGGTATTACGTGAATAAAGGTATTGTTGATTTCAACGCCACAACCCTTGTAAAGCACGGCAATAGCTGGTACTACGTGAACAAGGGCAAAGTTGATTTCAAGTCAAGAACCCTGTGCAAATACAATGGTGTCTACTACTTTGTACAGAATGGCAAGATGGATACCAAGTCAGTGACTCTCTGCAAGTACGGCAGCAGCTGGTATTATATCAAGAATGGTAGGATTGACAAAACAAGAACCCTCTGTAAGTACAATAATACCTACTACTTCGTGCAGAACGGCAAGATGGACACCAAGTCAGTAACTATCTGCAAGTACGGCAGCAGCTGGTATTACATAAAGAATGGTAAGATTGACAAGTCGAGGACCCTCTGCAAGTACAACGGCAAATGGTACTACGTGAACAACGGTAAGGTTGATTTCAAGTATACCGGTAATGTTACCTACAATGGTTCCGTTTACTATGTAAAGAACGGAATTATGCAGAAGAAGGTAAAATAAATACTGACGGCTGATCATTTGCAGATCGGAAGACGTATGAATTAAAGAAAATATGGTTGATGTTCAGCAAATGATGGTGGATAATAGAAGCAAGAGTAAGGTCTCAAAAAACCAATGAGGAGGACGAGATTAGGATGAGAAAAAGGCTTATGAGCATGCTTCTTAGTCTGATGCTGATACTGAATAGCATCTGCATAGGTAATAGCATGTATGTAGAGGCAAGTGAGGACGTGGTGATAACAGCAACGGCATCAGACAGTACCACAACCCGTGTTGAATTAAACGAAGAGAATTTCCCGGATGATAAATTCAGAGAGTATTTAAGTTGGCAGTTTGATGGTGAGGGTGACGGATATATTGATTCGGATTTAGTTGAGCAGATTAATGTAGAGGAGATGCAGATATATTCCTTGAAGGGAATAGAGCTGTTCAAAAATCTGGAGTACCTAAATTGTTACAGAAACAGGCTGACATCTCTTGATGTCAGTAAGAATACTAAGCTGGACTGCCTGATATGCAGCGGGAACAAGCTTACTTCATTGAATGTAGGTGATAATCCAAGTCTTCTGACATTGTATTGTGTCAAGAATCAGCTGACGGAATTGGATGTGAGTGGCTGCCCGGGACTGAAGTATTTCAGCTGCGATTATAACCAGCTGACAGAATTAGATGTAAGGAACAATACCAAGCTGATAGAACTGAGACTGGGGGGCAATAGTATTTCAGAACTGGTTGTCTCCGCCAACACAGCATTGGAGGAATTACAATGCAGCAGTAATAAGCTGACAGAATTAGACATAAGAAATAATCCAAAGCTTTCTATCTTATATTGTGAAAAAAACAATATTGCAGAGCTTAAGACTGATAACAACCCAGAGCTTACCACGTTGTTTTGTGACGATAATAAACTGCAGGAACTTGATGTGAGCAGTAACAAAAAACTGGCATCTCTTTCATGCATTAATAACCAATTGACGGAATTAGACGTTGAAAATAATGCCCTGATTAAAACTCTTTCATGTGATAAGAATAACATTGAAACACTTGACCTGAGCAATAATCCGGAGCTGACAAAGCTGTATTGTTCTGAGAACAAACTGGAAGCATTGGATATGAGCTGCAATCCTAAGCTCCAATCAATTGATTGCTCTGACAACAAGCTTAGGATATTGAATTTAAGTAATAATGCAGAACTTACATATGTGAACTGTAGCCGTAACAAGCTTGACAAGCTTGATCCGAGAAAAAGCACGAAGCTTGAATATCTTATATGCTATCAGAATTATCTTGTTAATGAAGATTTCTCATATCTTGATAAGGATAATATGAGAGGGCTGAATATTGGCACTCAGTTTGAAATAGAGGATATTCTGGAAATATACGGAAAGCCGACATACTATACAAAATATGGAGAAGTTGACAGAACTGCCACATTGTTGTTCAAGCATAAGGGAGAATGGTACTATATAAGAAATGGTGAGGTCGATTATACAGCCACAACTCTCGTGAAGCATGGCAGCACATGGTACTACGTTAAGAACGGTAAGATTGATTTCAAAGCAAGAACCTTATGCAAGTACGGCAGCAGCTGGTATTATATCAAGAATGGTAAGATTGACAAAACAAGAACCCTCTGTAAGTACAATAATACCTACTATTTCGTGCAGAACGGCAAGATGGACACCAAGTCAGTGACTCTCTGCAAGTACGGCAGCAGCTGGTACTACATAAAGAATGGTAAGATCGACAAGTCAAAGACCCTGTGCAAATACAACGGCAAATGGTACTACGTGAATAACGGCAAGGTTGATTTCAATTACACAGGAAACGTAACCTACAATGGTTCTGTTTACTATGTTAAGAAGGGAATTATGCAGAAAAAGGTAAAGTAAATACTGACGGCTGATCATTTGCAGATCAGTGGAGAATATCGGCTCATTTGCAGTTGCATTGGTGATTGCAGATGGGCTGATGTTAAAATGATAGATTTTTAGGCTGAATTAGGAGGAAAAATGAGAAAATACAGTAAGATATGGGCAGTTCTGGGACTTCTGATACTGACTATCTGTCTGTGGGGCTGCGGTGACAAGGCAGGAACTACCACAGAAAAAAAGGAAGGTGCAAATTCTTTATCAAAATCCGATTATGGCAAATATATGGATGCGTATCTGGATTATGCCAATGCTCATGAAAATGACCATGCAGGATATGATTGTGGCTATGCCATGACGCTTGACGCAGCCGATTATCCGGTTCTTGTGATGATATATCTGAAAGCGGATCAGAACTCTTCTGATGATGATTACTATGATGAATATGACAGTGATTATTCTGATGAACGGTCGGAGGCAGGCTCTCCGTATATGTACTGGGATTTCCTGGGGTACAAGAATGGTGAAGTTGAAAGGATTGAAGAACTGACAGCCTCAGAGGATGAAAGGGTAATAATTAATTGCGATGGAATAGTTGCCAAACGCAAGGACAGCTCAGAGGGGCAGATTTACCTTATAAAGAAGGGCAAATGGCAGGAGCTTTATTCTTATGCCATAGACGGAAGTCAGGGAGTTGCCCTGGCATATATCAACAGTAAGGATGGCAAGCAGACTGTCAAATTCCAGGATGAAGATGGTAATCTCACAACTGCAAATGACTATGAGAAGGAAATAAAGAAGCTTTTCCGCACCATATATGGAAAAAATGATTATTACACTGAAACAATAAAGAACATGACGCTGTACGAGATTCTGGCGGATGATACAGTTGCCGTATCACCTGTTCTTTATGCAGGAGAAAAAGACGCAGCTGATGATTATAATGAAGCGTCAGCAATATATAACAAAATGCAGTTTCAGACAGTTGTTTCTGATATGAAAGAGCAGTGGATACATACCCAGGATGGACTTTACAGTTATCTGGTGGATGACAGATATCATATGGTAAAGCCTGATACTGATGATAAATTCTATGAATTGGACTGCAAGGGACTTCTCAGAAGAGACATGAACTGGATAAAGGATACCAAATTTGTGGAAGAAGCGGATGGTGCTTTCTTCGCTGAATGGTTATCTGATTGGGCAAGTGATTATCTTGATAATGAGTATATAAACGATGATACATATAAAATATTCTCGGATATGGAGGATAATGCCTGGATAGGAAATAAACTGGGAATGGGCGATAAAACCGGTGAAACTGACCAGGACGATATTACCCCGAAAACAAATGATGACGAGATCGTTCTTACAGTTGATGAGAAGAAGGAAATGCTCAGTTCATTTGTCCAGTGGTTCTATTCTGAGGAAAGACTTTCCAAGCTGGCTGCATGGAATGAACTGACCGGGGCTTCATCACCGCTGATAGGATACTGGCAGGGAGAACATATTGGCATGGCGGTTATAAATTATACCGATATTAAATATGGCGGATTATATTTTTATATTCTGAATACACTGGAAGATGGCAGGATGGGTTACACCAAAATATATGAAGGAAATGCAGAAAAGATCAGGCTGAATAATCACATGGACTTAAAGCTGGAAGATGATACACATATCACACTGTCATATAAACTAAGGAATGGTGACTGGAACGAAGCAGTGGAATACAGTGAAAGCCTTACAAAGGGAGAAGTGTCACAGACAATTCTTGACGAGTATGCAGGAAAATGGATTGACGTTTTTGGCGAAAAGGGTTGTATTGATATTTCATTTGACGCTGAACATGGAGATATTAATATAAATGGCGAAAAGACTAATGACTCGCCTGAAAAAGCAGAGAATACATATTTGTATAGTAGCGATGGAGTTCTGGTGTGTCTCGCATCGGATGTTACCCAGGCTTATGACTCTGAGTATGGTAGTTTTCCACAATATGCAACTACTACATTGACCTTGAATGATAGTGAGTTATCTTATGAGGTTGAAGGTTACTATGATGATAGGACAGACAACACAGTCCGTATTAATGAAAATGGATACGGATATGAAAGGGTCCCTGAAGGTGAGGAGCCTTGGGAGACGGCCTATCGTAATTACATGGAGTACATTGAGGATAGTAAGTGTGCATTGTTCTATCTTAATGACGATGATATACCGGAAATATATTTTTATGATACAGGGCATGTAGGTACATATGAAGATGGCAGTGTTCACATATATGAGAATGTGAACGGACATGGAGATAAGTCAGTATGTCGTATTCAACCCAACACACTTGTATATGCACCACGGAGCAATAAGTTTGTGACTACCAAGGGCAGTGATTTGGAGGGGCATGAACTCAATGGTGAAGAATTGAAAGTCTATAGTGGATCTTCTTTGACTGATGGAAAAGACCCGAATGATTACCAACATGGGATAAGTATTCTTGAGAAGGATAATTTGACAGGAGAAAAGGTGATTTTCTACGACACAGTTGAAGCGGCTAAAAAGGCTTTGATGGGTAATTAATTATTGTGTCAAGTTTTATATGAAAACTTGACATGCAGCGTCAGCCCTTTGTCTAACGCAAATTTTAAATGGGCTGATGTTCAAATTTAGGAGGAAAGATGATGGGAGAACAGCAGTATCAACAGAATATGAATTACCAGCAGAATGGTAACTACCAGCAGGCAGGTTATGGGCAGGCTTCATATCAACAACAAAATAATGGTGGGCAGCAGTACAGTCAGGGCGGTGTATGCCCTGCATGTGGAACACAACTGATAAATGGGGTCTGTCCAAGATGTACAAACGCACAGATGATGGCAGCACAAAATAGAAATGACGCGAAATTTACCCGGTTGTTCATGAGCCCTGACGAAAAGCTTGTGGCAACATTGGGAAATAATTACATTCAGAATTATTTGCACAACGGCTCAGTGAGGAATGGCTTTGCTGTGGTTAGTGACAAACGTGCATACTTTTATGGTACGTCATATACTATTTCCTACAACGGCAGAGGAAATCCCAATGCAAATAAGATGTCACGTAGTCAGGTGGTGGATCTTAAGGATGTTACAGGAAGTGGATTTATAAGAATGGTCAATATAGGTTATGCCGTTCTCGCCTGGGCTCTAGTGATTATTTCAATATTTTTGATTATGCTGTTGTATGATATAGAAGAGGGGTTAGCTGTTATTGGGGGACTCGCTGCGTTGTCTGCTATATTGTTCTTAATATACCAATATTATGATAATAAACTTTCTCTGATATCTATCCAATATGCAGGTGGCGAAATAGCATTTGACATACGATGGTTTTCAGGACAGGAGATCAATAATTTTCATCAGCAGCTTCGCCTTGCAAAGGATAAGGCTGTAGAAAATTATGAATATGATATGGCGAAAAAAATATCCGCAGCCATAAATGGCGGAAATCATAACAATCTGAAAAGGACGGTGCAGTAATATTGGGAGGTATATATATCGGATCATTATCGCCAAGATCAGGAAATATTACATTTGCAAATGGATATTTGATGATACAGGGAAATCACTACAATCTCCGTGACTGGTATATCCGTCGTGAGGCAGGGGATGTGTCCATACGTTCCCAGGACATACTCAGCATTGATTTCATCAAAATGCGTTCGAAAATGCTGTTGATGATTTTTATTGCATATGCATTTGTCATTATCAGCTTCGGGAAGAAGATCTACAAACAGTCGGAGGCAGCATTTGCAGTGTTGGTGGTAGGCTGTCTCGGGATTTTCCTGTGGTACATATTAAAACAATACAAATTTATAAGAGTTTCGTCTGCCGGATGTACGGTGGCATTAGAAACAAAATATTATCCAATAAACCAGTTGGAATACATGATATCCTGCTGGAATTACATGAGATACGGAAACAATCAGTACTAATGATGACTGAGTAAAGTGGAGAGAAGAAATGGTAAATAACATTAGAGATGGTCTGATAAGTGCAAAGGAAGGAAAGCAGGAGGGCGTGGATTTCCTTTACTACAATACATATCGGGATCAATACAGGAGAATATATCCCATGGTGGCGAACCTTGCTCTGTCTGATGAGGGGAAGACAAGGTTCACACAGGATATACTTGCGGAGAGCTACAATTTTGTATTTGCAAATATCAATGCGGTGCAATCCGAGGAGCAGTTTATGGATTGGCTGCCAAAGGTAATAGATGATATTGCAAAGAGAAAAATATATGAATTTTTAGGCTCCGGAGCAGGACAGACGGATGGAGTTTCGGGGGCTGAAACATATGAAGACGGCGAAGAGAAAGGCCCCGGTGCCGGCATAGCTACAGGTGCAGCAGCTGGAGCAGCAACAGGTATAGGGGCTGCAATGTTTAATGGGGCTTATGGGGCTGCAAATGTTGAGGCAGCAGGCTCTATGGTTGGGGCTTCTTCAATAGGAGGCAAGGCGGCAGCAGTTGGAAGATCAGCTTCTGCAGGCAGGGCAGTGTCTGTTGGAAATAAAGCTTTGGCAGGTAAGGCAGCGTCAGCCGTGGAAGCCGGAAAAGGCGTTGTAACTGCGTCAGTTAAGGCTTCCGGAACTATAGCTAAGGAAACGGTAGGTGCCGTAGCCAAGGAGACAGTGGGAGCAGTTGCCAGAGAAACCGCCGGAGCAGTGGCAAAAGGTGCAGTAGCAGGGGTAGCCAAGACAGGAGTATTTGCCTCTGTTGGGGCGAAGATCGCATGTGCTGTGGCGTGTGTAGCTGTACTTGGAGGAACTGCCACAGGCGTTATATTGCACTTGCATGATAAGGATAAAGAGGTGATCGCAGAACCAACAACCGAGGCTACAAGTGAGGTGGCAGTGTCAGAAGAGACCACCACTGAGGGTACTACTGAGATCACTACAGAAGCTACAACGGAAGTGACCACAGAGGCACCCCCACCGGAACCTTATGAGATAGCAGTGTCTGAAATCCCGGAAAAGGATAGTCTGTATCAATTTCTAAATTTGTTTGAAAACTATGGCGATGATATAGATAAGAACTATTCCTGTGAAAACCCGCCAGACGATATTGTTGGGGACTTGCTTACGGGGGATGGTACTTTTGAAGAACATGGAATAGTTGATCTCGCTTTGGCACCCGGATATCAATTTCACCAGGAGACTACATCTGATCCAACCGAGATGATTGGAATATATTCTGCGGCAGGAATTGAATGGATTGAAAAGAATGTTTTAAATATGTCAGATGATGCTATACAGGATGTAAAGGACGCACTACCTAAAGGGCAACCAAATAAACTTGGGACTTATCTTGATGGAGATGAATATTACTATTACACGGAAGAGACAGGGGGATGGCTAGAGTATGGATATTGTAATGAAATACTAAAGGCTGAGTATGATGGAACATATTATTATCTCACAGTGGACGCGTATCGTCCTCAGGACAAAAGGCTTGCAGGTAAGGCTGCTGAGAACTTTGAACCGAATATAAGCAGAACTCAGTGGAAACTGGAATTAAAGGAAATGGATGGCAAAAAGTTCTGGTCAATATATGAGTGCAAGAGTCTTCATTCGGACTGGGCTGTGGCATATGCGGAGGCATTAATGACGGCTGAGGAAGATTATGGAATTAGCTTTGACTTAAAGTCCAAAGGACAAAATAAATTTCAAGTCGCTTATATTACCAATGATGATATTCCAGAGATAGTATTCCAAAATTTAGATTGGCGTGGAATGGGTGACTCATTAATTTTGACAAATTATAATGGAAAAGTAGTAGGGAAATTGTTATATGGCAGAGTAAATTCATACATAGAAAAAAGCGGAAAATTTATTGACTATGAAGGAGATCCGTCAGATTTAGGAGTGGCACAAGTGCTTTACTACATTAATGATGAAAAGATTTATAGAAAAGGATTTAAGGGTGAAGGATATGGTTTTGGCCCTGATCATGTTGCCTATGAATGGGAAGACAATGAGATATCAGAAGCTGAGTATAATGAAAAAATGTCACAGGCATATAATGCAGACATGGCAACTGATATAGATGACAATTTATTGGACGGAATAGTAACTGAAAATCAGATGTACAACTGGTTAATGATACAGCCGCCTGAATTACAGTAATATGGGCTTTGACACAATTAAAGTCTGCCAAGTCAGATATTTGCAGAAGCAGATGATTTTTTTAGTTACGGATAATATTGAATGAAAACACATTTTGATGGAAAGGATGGGATACATAATGAGAAAGAAGTTTATTGCAATGGCCATGGCGGTGACGTTGGGGTTCACCGGGCTGGTACCGGCTATAACTGTAAACGCGTCAGGAAATATAGAAGATACAGGCATTGTGAGTGAAAGCACAGTATTTGCAGCAACAGATACAGACGCAGGAAAGGATGATAAGACCGGACAGGTAGAGATCAATTCAGATAATTTCCCTGATGACAACTTCAGGCAATATCTTTCTGATACCTATGATAAGGACGGAGATGGCTGGATAGATGTGGCAAAGGTTACTTATATTCATGTTTGGGGGGATAAAGTTAAATCCTTGAAGGGCATAGAGTTATTAACAAGTTTGGAGAAGCTTAGCTGTGCAGGAATTGTCAAAGAGTTGGATAAGGATGAGCCAACACTTGAGGGAATCAAGGCGGTAGATCTCAGCAAAAATGTAATGCTGACAGAACTTGAAATCTGTCAGAATGGACTGACAGAGCTTGATCTGAGCAATAACGTGAATTTAAAGAAACTTAATTGCAGTTGGAATAAGCTTACATCCATTGATCTCAGCAGAAATACAAAGCTTGAAGAGCTTGATTGTTTTAATAATAAGCTTGAGGTTCTTGATGTAAGCAATAATACAGAATTAACACGGTTACAGTGTACGTTCAATAATATTGTCACATTGGACGTGAGCAACTGTCCGAAGCTTACCGGTATTGTGTGCTATAAAAATAATATCCATAAATTGATCCTGAACGATAATGTTAAATATAAATATTTATATTGCCAGGGTAACTGTCTTTCAGAGAGTGATATTACATATCCGGACAAGAAACTTATTGATGGTCTGGATGAACAGAAACACGAATACACTAAGCTGTTCAAGAATGCTGTTCCTGCCACATGTACGGAGCCTGGGGTTACCGGTGATGTATATTGCGAAGTCTGTGGTATAAAGGTTGAGGACAGTAAGCCGGTTCCTGCCAAGGGACACTCAGTGGTAGTTGACGAAGCCGTGGCTGCAACCTGTACTGCCCCGGGACTTACAGAGGGAAGCCACTGTGAGGACTGCGGAGAGATATTTGCAGAACAGGAGGAGATACCGGCACTGGGACACAAATGGGATCAGGGTGTTGTCACCAAGGCGCCTACTGCTCTTGAGACAGGAAGTATTGTATACACCTGTGAAAATTGTAACGAACAGAGAACCGAGACCCTTGCACCAAAGGGGGAGACTCTTGTGAAGAGAGATGGCAAATGGTGTTATATAAAGGATGGTGTTCATGATACATCGGCAACCACAGTGGTGAAGTACGGCAGTTTCTGGTATTACGTGAAAAATGGCGTGGCTGATTTCAATGCGAATACGCTGGCGAAAAGAGGAAATAAATGGTACTACGTTGAGCATGGTAAGGTTAATTTCAAGAAGACCGGTCTCTTCAACTGGGGAAATAGCTGGTACTATATAAATGCCGGTGTGGTGGACTTCAATGCAGTTACGCTGGTGAAATACAACGGTAAGTATTATTATGTCCATGGCGGAAGAGTTGATTTCAGAGCTGTTACCTTGGTTAAGTACAATAGGACCTGGTATTATATAAAGGACGGAGTTATCAATAATTCTGAGACTTTATGCAAATATAACGGCAAATGGTACTATGTCAATAAGGGCAAGGCTGATTTTACTTACACCGGAAATGTAAAGTACAGAGGTTCATTGTACTATGTAGAAAAGGGCGTTATGCAGAAGAAGCTCGGAAGGGCGTAGAAATAAACAAAGTATAAATTCTACCATAGTGTCTTGAGTCACAATATCATACATGATACTCCAAAAAGCAAATAACAAGTGTTAGGAAATTGAATGGAATATCATAAGGGTATGATGGGTAAAGAAATGAACCCCGGCATTTTAGAAGTCTAAAATGCCGGGTCATTTTAAACGAAAAAAACTGTCAAAAGGTTTACCTTTTGACAGTTTTTTCATGCCTAAATTATATGCCATATTCTGGTAGATTTCAACCATATAAATCCACAAACAGGAAAAATTAATAGACACAATACCAAAATGTGTATAAAAGCCATCTTCATTTTATAAAAAATTAGTCCTCAAAACACCACTGTCAAAAGGTAAACCTTTTGACAGTAAAAATTACTGTGTCAAGTTTTGTGTAAAAACTTGATTTAATGGACTTGAGTTCAAAAAATGGGAGGATGAGAGATGAAAAGGACTTTTATTGCAACGGCGTTATCATTGGCGTTGGGGCTCAGCAGTTTTGCACCTGTAGTACCTGTAAATGCAACAATGGAACAGCCGGGAGCAGGTGAGGTGGTTCAGGCAGAGACTTTGACTGCTACAGGATCAGATTCCGTTGGGACTGCGGGGGAAGAGGATAACAGGGTTCAGTTAAGTTCCGAGAATTTCCCTGATGATAATTTCAGACAGTTTCTGACGGATGAATTTGATACAGATGGGGACGGCTGGGTAAATATTGAAGATGTAACTGACATAAATTGCAATAAAAAGCAGATAAGCTCTCTTAAGGGAATAGAATTGTTTTCAAAATTACATCGTCTTTACTGCGACGAAAATAATCTGACCAGCTTAGATGTAAGTAAGAACAAGAACTTGTGGGCTATGTCATGTCAGTGGAATAGTATCAAAAGTCTTGATGTAAGTAATAATACAAAATTAACGGTGCTGCTTTGCGGAGACAATGAGATCACCAATATAGACTTAAGTGAAAATACCAAATTGGAACAGCTATACATATATAGAAACAATCTGGTTTCATTGGATGTAAGTAAGAATATCAAGTTGTTCGTTTTAATGTGCCATCAATGTAATCTTAGTAATCTTGATATAAGTAATAATAAAGAGTTGAAAATACTGTATTGTCAGGACAATAATCTTGATGTTTTAGATGTCAGTAACAATACAAAGCTGACACGTATATGGTGCAGCCAGAATAAACTCACTTATCTGGATGTCAGTGCAAGCCCGTTATTGGAAATGCTGAAGTGTGAGGACAATAACATACATAGGCTTGATCTTAGCAATAATACCAAATTAAACAAATTAAACTGTTCAAATAATTGCCTGGAGAATGAGGATTTTTCATACCTGGATCAGACTTCATTTGAGACATATGATGTCAGCGGACAGAAGCATGGTTACGCAAAGGGGGTGTATAAAGGCAAGGCAGCAAGCTGCACGACCTCAGGTCTCACTGAGGGGGAATATTGTACCGAATGTGGCGTGACCGTTATACCTCGTAAGGTTATTCCGGCGAAGGGACACGAGGAGGTAGTAGATGAGGCAGTAGAGCCAACCTGTACCGAGAGTGGACTTACAGAGGGAAAGCACTGTGACGTGTGCGGTGAGGTTCTTGTAGCCCAGGAAGAGATCCCTGCAAATGGTCATGCATGGGATGAGGGCGTCTACGTGAAGAAGCCTACAGCTAAGGAGGCCGGAAGCAAGCTGTATACCTGCTCAGTCTGTGGTGAGCAGAAGCTTGAGACCGTTGAGGCAGAAGGCGAAACCTTAGAGAAGATAGGCGGAAGCTGGTACTACATAAAGAACGGCAGATACGATACAAGCTCGACTACAGTAGTGAAGTACGGAAGTGCATGGTATTACGTTCATAACGGAGTTGTGGATTTCACAGCAACTACCTTGGCTAAGAGGGGAAATAGCTGGTATTACGTGAACAAAGGAAAGGTAGACTTCACCAAGACAGGATTATTTGCCTATGGAAGAACCTGGTACTATGTGCAGAACGGCAAGGTGGCTTCCACAGCCGTAACATTGGTGAAGCACAATAACATCTGGTACTACGTTAATCATGGAAAGATAGATTTTAAAGCTGCCACTATCGTTAAGTATAACAATGTCTGGTATTACGTAAGAAACGGAAAACTGAATAATGCGACAACCCTGGCGAAATACAATGACAAATGGTATTACGTGAACAAGGGTAAGGCTGATTTCCACTATACAGGAAATGTCACATACAACGGTTCTGTTTATTACGTTAAGAACGGAGTTATGCAGAGGAAGATAGGCAGAGCTTAAAATAAACAACATAGGAAGGAAGATGTATATGAAAAAATCATGTATGGCCATTGCATTAGCATTGTCACTGGGACTCAGCAGCCTGGCACCTGTTGTGACAGTAAATGCAGAAAAAGGATCAAATGAGGTGGGAGTAGCCACAGCTACCAGTGCAGAGAGGGCGGGCAGCAGTGCCGTCCAGGAAACGAATAAGTTATATATCACAGAGGAGAATTTCCCTGATGCAGGATTAAGGAAGGGGATTCTTGATAGCTGGGATATGGAAGGTGAAGGATGGGTAAATCCCGACAATGTGATCTCACTCTTTATGGACGAGATGGACATCAGTTCCCTTGAAGGAATAGAACTGTTCCCTAACCTGACTTTGCTTGAATGTAAGCGCAACAACCTTACCAGTGTGGATGTAAGCAAAAATAAAAATCTTAAATCCCTCAATTTAGAAGATAACCAGCTTACAACCCTTGATGTCAGCAATAATCCGAAGCTTGAACTTTTAGGCTTTAATTCAAATAAGATCAGCAGCATAGATGTCAGCAAGAATGCTAAGCTTTTGTGGCTTCAGTGTGCTGACAATCAGCTTACAGAGATAGACGTAAGCGAAAACAAAGCGTTGCAGGACTTAGGTGTAAGTGGTAATAACATAAGTGAAGTTGATGTAACTAACAATCCGGATCTGCTTTCTTTATATTGCGGTGACAACTCTATCAAGGAGCTGGATATCAGCAAAAATCCACAGCTTAATATACTGGATTGTACAGGCTGCGGGCTGGATAAACTGGACATATCCAAAAATCCTGACCTTCAGTATATATGGGCAGGGGATAACAATATATCTTCAATTGACGTGACAAAGCATACCGGTATGGAGATACTTGAGGTGGACAGAAACAACATAAGCAAGATAGACATAAGCAACTGTCCCGAAATATGGGATTTCTCCTGCTATGATAATAATATCACAGAGCTTGACGTCAGCAAGAATACACATCTGGCATATTTCCTGTGCCAGAACAATGACCTTGGAGAGCTTGATATAAGCAACTGCCCTGAGATGGAGACCCTTATGTGTGACGATACAAATATTAAGTCATTGGATGTAAGTATGTGTCCGGGACTTTTAACATTGTCGTGCTCAAAAAATAAGCTTACCAAGTTGGATCTCAAGAATAATACTCAACTGGTTCAGCTTGATTGCTCCGACAACTACCTTAAGGATGAAGACTTCTCATATCTGGATGAGGACAATATGGATATATTTAATATTTCCCCTCAGAAGGACGCTGAGACCCTTGAGCAGGTAGATGGCAAGTGGTATTACACAAAATATGGTGACAAGGATTTAACGGTGACCAAGCTCTTTAAGTACAATGGAGAATGGTATTACGTAAAGAATGGTGTAGTTGATTTCAGCGCAACAACTCTTGTTAAGAACGGCGGCACATGGTACTACGTTAAGAACGGTAAGATTGATTTCAAAGCAAGAACCTTATG